>JACCDZ010052639.1_pt1 | contig 12502 bp, 12 predicted proteins | sample 7449551 | NCBI WGS metagenome assembly JACCDZ01 (sample SAMN15323452, study PRJNA562643) | freshwater metagenome | isolation source: river surface water | place: USA:Blue River Watershed | collected 2017-08-18
CGATTGGGTCATGCTAAAAACACTTGAAGCTGATCTAGCCGCTTGAATAAAAAGGGAAAACCATGACCAAGTCGGAGTTGATCGAGAGGATCGTAACCCACCAGGGGCAGCTTTCCTCCAAGGATGTTGAGCTCGCTATCAAGACCATGCTCGAACAGATGTCGCAGGCACTATCAACCGGCGATCGCATCGAGATCCGTGGTTTCGGCAGCTTCTCCCTGCATTTCCGCGCGCCACGCGTGGGGCGTAACCCCAAAACGGGCCAGTCCGTAACCCTCGATGGCAAGTTTGTGCCGCATTTCAAGCCGGGAAAGGAGTTGCGGGATCGCGTCAACGATTGAGGTTATATAGGTCAGGGTTGGCACAGTTGATGGGTATCGGCCGCATGAGGGCTGCTCATGCGGTTTTTTGTTTTTAGGGGGATAATTTGATCAATATGGGTGCTGTTGGTTACTTTCGGCTCAGTGTGCTTCTTGGGGGGCTCTTTTCGCTATGTGCGATTCTTTATGTCTCTCTTTCGCCTGAGACGAGTCGGCGTGAGTATGTCTCTGTGTTTATGGTGGGTACACGTGGGCTAAATGTTCCCGTGGAGAGCCCTGAGCTTTTAATTGAGTACGCTACGTTAAAGTTGCTTCCCGAGATTCAGAGGGGGGGGGGCAAGTGGGAGGGTGGGGTTGTTTTTAAAAACAAGCCTGGAAGTCGGTTTGTTCAGGTAATTACCCATGCTGATATAGATGATTCGGCTAGGGTAGAGAAGTTGCATAGAAACTTGTTGGAGGCGCTATTGGCTCGGCATGAGTCGCATCTGCGAAAGATCAAGAAGAATATGGAAAGACACAGATCGGCTCAACAGATGCGGCTGCAGTCTGGTGGTTTGACAGGTGTGAAGCTAGGAGATGTCAATGGCGCAATTGTTTCGGTTACCGATGCGCTTGAGAATTTTGAACCTTCAGAGATTGTTCAAGTTTCCTCTATTGTAAGCACAGGCAAGCTGGAGAATAAGCCTGTTCGGATGGTGCTTTCAATTTTAATCGCGTTGCTATTTTTGTGGTTGTTGGTGTCTTTCTGGGTGTTTTCGTCTAGACGTGGAAATATAGCTTAGGTGTTGAGTTTATGCTTGGTGTGTCTTTTGAATATTTGGTTTCGGTTGTTATTCCTACGCACAATCGTTCAATTTATGCAATTTCTTGTGTCAAGAGCCTCTTGGCGATTGAATCCGACAAGCTGCAGGTGATAGTTCACGATACAAGTACCGATGATTGCCGCTTACGTGCGTGGGCGGAGACTGTTGGGGACTCTCGCTTGCTTTACCGGCACTGCGCCGAGCGGTTGTCAATGACGGATAATCACGAGCGGGCGCTTGAGTACGCTCGGGGTGAGTATGTCTGCCTTATTGGTGACGATGATTCGGTCTCCTCGCTGATCCTGGATGTTGCCGATTACGCCAGGGTGCGTTCGATCGACTGTATCACTCCGCAGGTCAAGGCGGCCTATTCGTGGCCGGATTTCCGCACGAGTCTGTTGGGCGCTGCGCACGCGGGGCGTTTATATCTGGAGGCGTTCACTGGAGAGTCTCGGTGGGTCGATTCCGCTCAGGCGCTTGAAGGCCTTCTTCTACGCGCGGGGCAGGGCACGGATGGTTTGCCGAAGCTCTATCACGGGCTGGTGCGCCGGGAGTTGATCCAGCGAGTGGTGCTCGCCAACGGGCGGCTTTTCTGGGGGACGAGCCCCGATATGTCGGCTGCGGTTGCCTTGGCGTTGGCTACGGAAAAATTCCTCCTGCTGGATATTCCTTTCACCCTGCCTGGTGCCTCTGGTGGTAGCAATACCGGAAGAAGCGCGCTGAAGTCGCACAAGGGGGACCTGCGCTCGGATGAGCACATGCGGCCCTTCAAAAATCTGCGCTGGCCCGAGCAGATTCCGCAGTTCTTCTCGGTTGAAACGGTCTGGGCCCATGCGGCCTGGGAGACGCTTGTAGCCTGCGGACGTCAGGACTTGCTGCAGCGTTTCAATTGGCCGCGCTTGTATGCGCTGGCGCTGTTCAATCACAAGGATTATCGCCAGGCGATCATGCAGGCTACCCGGGCTAACTCCGGCGTGGGGGTGATGAAGAGCATTGCATCCTTGCCTTTGATTTCCTGGGAGTGGTTTTGGAACAGGCTGAAGCGACTCGCTCGTCCCAGTGCTAGCAATGGGCGCGAGGTGCTGGGGGTTTTTCCTGGTGTCGATGAGGCCAGGTGCTGTCTCGATGCTCGTGTCGCTGTGGTTGCCCGGGTTCATTTGAATGGCGAGTGATCTTTCCTGGGCGGTGGCCAGGCCCCGGTGGTTGACTTCTGCGAAGCGCGGCCTTTTCTATATCTTTCCGCTCTTGGTCGTCTTGGGGAATATGGAGTTATGGCTGGCAGACAGTTCCATTACGCTGCCTGTGGCGCTGCTGCCAGTGGCGATTCTTTGTGTCTGTGATTTATGCTCGCCTCGACGGTTATATTTTTCCTGGCGAGCGCTGCTCTTTTTCTCCCTGTCCTGTGCAATCTTGCTCGCCGGGTTGATTTCTTCGCTGGCTGTCGATTGGGTTTCCTTGAAAAGGAACCTGGTAAGCCTCTTGCCGATCATCGGCATGCTTGCTGTCCAGTATGCCTTTCGCGATGTTTCGGTTCCTTTGAGTGTGCGAAGGCCGCTACTGATGGCCGCGCTGGTCCTTTCGTTGAGCATCATCGCTTGTTCTTTATGGAAGCTGCTGCCGATTCTCCTGGTGGCGGGCTGGGCCGAGATGATGGCCAGTAAGAGTGAGATCGCTACTGCCTTGGGTGGGTCGAATCTGCTTGCGGTATTCATTGTGTTCTTCGTGCCGTTCGCCTGGGTGCATGCACGCTGGATATGGGCTGGGCTCTTGGTGGCGCTACTGGCCACCCTATCGAAGTTCGGTTTGTTTTTCTTCATGCTGGCGACCGTGATCACAGTCTTGTCGCGCAGGGTTAGTTTCTATTATCTGCTGGGTCTTGTCGGGCTCGGCATGTTGCTGGTCTGGCTGCTGCTCATGTGCCTGCCGGTCGAATATCTACAGCATATGGACGCCATGCCGGGGTTGGGTAGCCTGGTCGCGCGTATCAATCTCTGGAGACTTGGCTGGGAACTGCTGGATGCGAATTTTCTGTATGGCTGGGGGCCTGGAGGTTTCACCAGTTATCAGGAGTTGATGCTCTGGACCCGGGCGGAATGGGGCGTCCATAACTTCATTCTGGCGCGCTGGATTGAGTTCGGGCTGCTGGGATTGGTTATTTATATTGTGATGATCCTGTTTGCATTCCATTGGGTTTCTCAGCTTCTGCCTGCGGAGGATAGATTGCTGAAGGTTTCACTCTTCGTAACGCTGCTGTATGCCCTGTTTGAGAATGTCATCGGCGTGGCTGCTTTCGAGATGCTGTTTGCCTACGGGCTGTGCTTGATGGCGGCAAGGCGCTCTTCTGCATATGAGGAATAGTTTCAACTGGGGTTTTGCTCTCAGCTTTGCCGGGAAATTGGTGTATGCCCTGGCCAGTTTTGTGCAGATTCCGCTTTTTTCTCATCTGCTCGGTCGGGAAAGCGTAGGTCTCGTTGGTTTCTTCAGTTCTCTGCAGGTTGTCATCATGCTGCTCGAGGCGGGCATGAGCAGTGCGCTGATCAGGCAGATAGCGCTCTACAAAGGCTCGTTCAGGAAGGGCCATGCGCGCGGCGTTCGCTATCTGGACTCGCTGCTGATCTCCAATCTGATTGCGGCTTCGCTGCTGGGGATGCTGATCGCCTTGATTCTGCATGGGCTGTCACCCATTTTGGCGAGCCAGTGGCTGACGAGTTCGCAGTTGCCGGTTGCGGAATTGTCGGGGGCTATTGCCCTGATGGGGGTGTTCATTGGGCTGAACTTCCCGGTGTTTCTGCTACAGGCTGCGTTGCAGGGGCATGAGCGGCACTTGGCGTTGAATGCCCTGTACATTGTCTATTCGTTAGTGAGGGTATTCGGGGTCGCTTTTTACATATGGTTGAGTGACGGAGGGATTGTCGATCTTTTCCTCGGTTTTCTGCTCGTACAGTTGGCCTATCTGGTCATGTTGCTGTTGGTCTATTTCTTACGTCCGCAACCCTTTTTCGGCCTCAGGCCTGGAGCGGCTTATCTTCAGAGGAGTCTTGCCTTCTCGGCAAAGGTGCTGGCTCTCTCGGCTTCGTCTGCCGTGATATTGCAATACGACAAGCTTTATCTGAGCGCGGTCCTGCCGCTTACCGAGTTCTCCGACTATGCGGTCGCTTCGGCACTTGCCGGCGGAGCCTACATTTTCTCGTCTGCACTGCAGGCAGTCCTCTTTCCGCGCTTTTCCATGCTGATGGCGCAGGGCGATAGTCGCGAGATTTCCCGAATCTTTGTCTTCAGTGTCTGGGGGGGCGCGCTGCTGGTGACGGGGTTGGCTAGCTGGTCAGCTTTTCACATGGTAATCCCCTTGCGTATGATCTTGCCCAGTGATCTGGCGGATCCCGTGGGGAGCCTTTTTCCTGTGTTGTTCCTGGGGTCTCTGCTCCAGTCGGTCCAGTGCATTCCATTTGCCATGCTCTTGGCCGGTGGTCGGCTTCATTTCGTATCGGTTATGAATTGGGTCGCGGTCCCGCTGCTGCTACTGGCGGTCCCGCTGCTCTACGGGTGGCAGGGAGTGCCGGGGGTCGCCTGGGTGTGGCTTGTCTACAACCTTTGTACTCTGGTTCTGCTCTATCGCTATGTGCTGAGCAGCGACTTGATAACTTGGCGTTATCGCATTCAAGGGGCTGGCTGGTTGCTGCTGTTTGCACTGGGCTGTCTGCTATTCAGCGGGCTGTTCTCGCTATATGATCCGGCCTCCCTCGGAGAGATGGGGTCCTTGTTGATGGCCGCTCTGCCCTTGTTGCTGATGGGGGGGCTGGCTCTGTTGGTGACGGTTTTCGTGCGCAAAAAGGGATATTTACAGTGAGTCGCAGCAACAAGTCATTGTTGGTTTCCTGCGTGCGCGATGCCAGTTGTGCCAGTGGGGGGGGCATTGCCAAGGTGGTTGTTCCCTTGCAGGCCCAGCTAGCCCAGATGGCAACGCAATTCGATCCATGGGTGATATCCCAGGTTGCCAGCCAGCAGCTCTCGAGCCATGAGGTCGATTTCGAGCAGGCCGCTCGGATGAGCTACGGCGGTTTTCCTTTCAGGCTGTTCCATATTCATGGGCTCTGGACGCCTTTTGAACTCAACTGTGCTCGTCTGGCCAGGCGACATGATGCCAAGTTGGTCTTCAGCCCCCATGGCATGCTGGAGCCCTGGGCCTTCCGGCACAAGGCCGTGAAGAAGTGGCTGGCCTGGAATTTCTATCAGCGCAAGTTACTGGCCCAGGCCGACCTGCTGGTGGTCAATTCTTATCAGGAGTACCAAGGCGTTCGAGCACGCGGGCTGGGTAATCCTGTGGCCGTCATTCCGAATGCGGTCGACCCTGCGGGGTTGGAGCTGAGGCTTCCGCGTCAGGTAAATGAGCAGCGGCGAGTTCTCTTCCTGTCCCGGATCGCGCCGGTCAAGGGCCTCGACGATCTGCTCGATGCATGGGCCAGGCTGCCCGCAGGGCATTCCTTCGAACTCTGTATCGCTGGTGCGGCCGACCCCGGTTCCGATTATCTGCAGCGGATGCAGGAAAAAACGGCCTCGTTAGGGCTTGGCGAGAGCGTCCGTTTTGTCGGGCCTTTGCACGGCCCGGAGAAGTGGGCGGCCTATGAACAGGCCGATCTTTTCGTTCTGCCGTCACGCGGGGAAAATTTCGGCATAGTGGTTGCGGAAGCCATGCTGGCCGGACTGCCCGTCATCACGACCACCGCAACGCCATGGGCCGTTCTGCGTGAGCAGGGCATGGGCTGGATGGTGGACAACTCCGTGCAGTCATTGGCCGAGGCCCTGGGCGAGGCTTTGACACTTGCTCCGCAGAAATTGCTGGCCATGGGGGCGCTGGCCAGGGCTTACGCGCAGCGTTATTCCTGGCAAGAGGTGGCGGCTCTCTACCAGAGTACTTATCAATGGCTCTTGCAGCAGGCAGTTCCCAAGCCTGACTGGATCTATCTGGAGTAGTCGAGTTGCGCTATTTGCTCGTTACCCAGTATTTCTGGCCGGAAAACTTCGTCATCAACGATTTGGCGCGCGAACTTCTCGCCCAGGGGCACGAAGTGACCGTGCTCACGGGAAAGCCAAACTACCCGAGCGGTAGTGTCGAGCCCGGGTACAGGGCGACGGGCTGGCAACATGAGCAGCTCTTCGATGGAGTAGAGGTATTCCGCGTCCCTATCGTTCCTCGGGGCGGGGGAGGCGCACTGCGCCTCTTTGGCAACTACATGGGCTTCGCCATTTCGGCCGCGTTCTCCTTGCCCGTGCAACTGCGTGGCCGTCGTTTCGATGGCGTACTGGTCTTCGCACCATCGCCGATCACCGCGGTCATCCCTGGGATTGTCGCGCGCTTGATCAAGCGCGCGCCGCTGGCGCTGTGGGTGCAGGATCTCTGGCCCGAGAGCCTGTCTGCCACGGGCTTCGTCTCCAATCGCTTTGCGCTCTGGCTGGTGGCGCGCCTAGTGAGCGTGCTGTATGCAGCGTGCGATGTGCTGTTGCTGCAATCGCCGGCTTTCGAGTCGTCGGTTCGGCGGCATGCCCCGACAGCCAGGACGCTTGAGTATCCCAATCCGGTGCCCAGCCATTACTGGAGCAAGGGCGAGAATGCGCAGCTTCCCGCCCATGTGGAGTCTGCGCTGGCGGCGGGGCCTTGCGTCCTGTTCGCCGGCAACCTGGGCGCTGCCCAGTCCCTGGAGACCCTGCTGGATGCCGCGGATTGCTTGGGCAATGGCGGCGACGTCCGTGTGCTGATCGCCGGGACTGGGAGCCGGCATGCCTGGCTGCAGGCTGAAGTCGAGCGACGCCACTTGAGCAATGTCATTCTCCTGGGGCAGTTGCCGTCCGCATCGATGCCCGCGCTGTATGCGCGCTGCCTGGCCTTGCTGGTGACCTTGCGTGATGAAGAGATTTTTGCCTACACGATCCCCAGCAAGGTTCAGGTCTACCTGGCTGCGGGGCGGCCGGTGATTGCCTCGGTTCCGGGCGTGGCGGCACGCCTGATCGATGACATAGGCGCAGGCTTTTCCTGTGCGCCGGAGGATGGCGCCGCCTTGGCAAGGCGTATCGTCGAAATCGGCGAACTGCCCGATTCGGCTCGCGAAGCGATGGGGCAGGCTGGGCATGCCTATGCACGTGAGCATTTCGAGATCGGCCAGTTGGCCGAACGATTGACAAGTATTTTCAAACGGCTCAGGGGGTGATGTGTTAAGAGTTCTGGTACTGGGTGTGACCGGCATGCTCGGACACATGCTGTTCAAGGTGTTGGGAGGCGACTCTCGCTACGAGACAGTGGGGGCGATGCGCAGCGCTAGCGGTCGTCGATATTTTTCTGCACAGCAGCAGGAACATTTGATCGAGGGCTTCGATGCCGAGGACTCGGACGCCCTGGTCAGGGTTCTGCAGTGGGCAAGGCCCGACGTAGTTGTTAACTGCGTGGGCATCATCAAGCAGCAAAGCAATGCCGAGGATCCCCTTCAGGTCCTGCCGATCAATGCCTTGTTTCCCCATCGCCTGGCTCGTCTTTGTGCGTTGAGCGGGACGCGGGTTGTCCATGTCAGCACGGACTGCGTGTTCTCCGGGCGTGATGGCGGATATACGGAGGAAAGTGTCTCGGATGCGGAGGACCTGTACGGCAAGTCGAAGTATATTGGCGAACTGCATGACTTTGACAATGCTGTAACTCTGCGTACTTCGATCATCGGGCATGAGTTGAACTCGCAACTGTCTCTCATCGACTGGTTCCTGGCTCAGGAGGGGCGGACCAAGGGCTATGCGCAAGCTATCTTCTCGGGCTTGCCCACCATCGAACTGGCCAACGTCATCCGTGATCATGTCTTGACGCAGCCTGATCTGAAGGGCCTTTACCATGTTGCCGCCGAACCCATCAGCAAGCTCGATCTGCTGACTCTAGTCGCGCGCGAGTACGGCAAGAGCATCGAGATCATCGCGGATCATCAGGTGTGTATCGATCGCTCTCTGCAAGCCCTCCGTTTCGGCGCAGCCACCGGTTACATTGCACCATCTTGGCCAGAGTTGGTTGGCCGGATGCATGCGGGGCGTAAGTACCTGCAGTCTGTTTAAGGAATTTTATTATGTTTGAGAACAAGGTGTTGATGATCACCGGGGGGACTGGTTCCTTCGGTAATACGGTGCTGCGGAGGTTCCTCAATACCGCAGTCAAGGAAGTTCGCATTTTTTCCCGTGACGAGAAGAAACAGGAGGACATGCGAATTGCACTGTCAAATGACAAGGTGAAATTTTATATAGGCGATGTGCGCGATTACGACAGCCTGAAGCAGGCTATGGTCGGTGTTGACTATATCTTCCATGCTGCAGCACTCAAACAGGTGCCTTCCTGTGAGTTTTATCCCATGGAGGCCGTACGCACTAATATCAGCGGAACAGAGAATGTACTTAATGCCGCAATCGCCAATGGCGTGAAGCGGGTAGTCGTGTTGTCGACCGATAAAGCCGTTTACCCAATCAATGCCATGGGCATTTCCAAGGCGATGGCTGAGAAACTGATGGTTGCGAAGTCGCGCATGATTCCCGAGGGCGGTACCGTTATCTGTGCAACGCGATATGGCAATGTGATGGCCTCGCGTGGGTCGGTGATCCCTCTGTTCGTCGAGCAGATGCGTACTGGAGCGCCACTGACAGTCACCGATCCGCAGATGACGCGTTTTCTGATGTCTCTTGAAGATTCCGTGGATTTGGTACTGCATGCTTTCGAGCATGGAGAGCAAGGCGATCTGTTCGTGCAGAAGGCGCCATCTTCTACCGTTGGCGATTTGGCTCAGGCTCTCAAGGAACTCTTTGGTCGAGAAAACCCTGTCCGTATAATCGGTACTCGGCATGGTGAAAAGCTTTACGAGTCCTTGGTTTCCAGGGAAGAGATGGCTAAGGCGGAGGATATGGGGCGTTACTACCGAATCCCCGCAGATAATCGAGATCTCAACTACAAAAAGTATTTTGTGGAGGGCGAGGAGAAGATCTCCGAGTTCGATGATTACACGTCGCACAACACCGAACGCCTAGATGTGTCGGCTATCAAGAAGTTGCTACTCAAGCTCGACTATATCCAGGAGCAGCTTGATGCTTAAGGTCATGACCTTGGTCGGGACCCGTCCCGAGCTGATAAAGATGAGTCGGGTTATTGCGGAGCTTGATCGCCAGGTGAATCATGTGCTCGTGCATTCTGGGCAGAATTATGACTACGAATTGAATCAGGTCTTCTTCGATGATCTGGAGATCCGAAAACCGGACCACTTTCTCGGAGCGATCGGCGAGACTGCCGCGCAGACCATCGCGGAGGTGATCTCCAAGGCGGATGCAGTATTCGAATTGGAGAGACCTGATGCACTGTTGCTTTACGGTGATACAAATACTTGCCTTGCGGTAATTGCTGCCAAGCGTCGCAAAATTCCGGTATTTCATATGGAAGCGGGTAATCGCTGTTTCGATCAGCGTGTGCCGGAAGAGCTGAATAGAAAGGTGCTTGACCATCTGTCCGATATCAACTTGGTGCTCACCGAGCATGCTAGGCGTTATCTTATTGCCGAGGGTATACGTCCTGAAACAATTATCAAGACCGGCTCACACATGCATGAAGTACTTGAGTATTACATGCCAAAGATTGAGCGGTCTGATGTATTAAGGCGCGAGGGACTGGAAACTGGGAAGTTCTTCATCGTCAGTGCTCATCGAGAGGAGAATGTCGATACCCCAGAGAATTTGCGCGACCTGCTGAAAACACTACGTTCGTTGGCGGACGAGTACGGTTATCCGGTGGTTGTTTCGACTCATCCTCGCACTCGCAAGCGCTTGGCTGCGCTCGGTGAGTCGTTGGAGCATCCACTGCTTCGTTTCGTCAAACCTTTCGGTCTGCTGGATTACATCAAGTTGCAGATGGCAGCATGCTGCGTATTGTCTGATAGCGGCACGATTACTGAGGAGGCCTCGCTACTCAATTTGCCAGCAGTGATGCTCCGCAATGCCCATGAGCGACCAGAGGGGATGGATGAAGGCACTTTGATCATGAGTGGCCTGAAGAGTGACTCGGTGTTGGCGGCAGTCAAGGTTATCACCCGTCAGCATCAGTTCGGTAAACGGACAATTCCATTAGTACCCGATTACGCTGGTGGGGCGGTATCGCTGCAGGTAGTGCGTGTTGTGCTCAGCTATACCGAATACGTAAACCGTACCGTCTGGCGCAAATACTGAATATGCAAGTTTTGTTAACGGGGGCCAGTGGCTTCGTCGGTCGTGCCGTCCAGGCGCGTTTGCTCGCAGAGAGCGCACATACCTTGCGCAGCGCTATGCGCCAATTGCCGGTAGATGTGCCCACTGATCTGGATGTATGCGCCGCTCCAACTTTGGGGGCGAGCGCAGATTGGCGTCTGCCTCTCAGTGGAATAGAGGTTGTTGTCCACTGTGCCGCGCGCGTGCATGTGATGAGTGAGGAGGCTCCCAATCCGCTGGCCGAGTTCCGTCGTGCCAATGTAGAGGGCACCTTATGCCTGGCTCGACAGGCAGTAGAGGCTGGTGTTCGCCGCTTCGTGTTTGTTAGCTCGATCAAGGTTAATGGTGAGAGTACATCGCCTGGCAGGCCGTACTGTGCGGAGTCGACACCTGAGCCAATGGATCCTTATGGAATCTCCAAGCTTGAGGCTGAGGCGGGGTTGCGGGAGTTGGCAAAGGAAACTGGGCTTGAGGTGGTGATTATCCGTCCGCCACTGGTTTATGGGCCAGGTGTTAAGGCTAATTTTTTGAGCATGATACGTTGGTTGAGCAAGGGGGTTCCCTTGCCTCTCGGGGCTATCTGCAACAGTCGCAGCCTGGTGGCATTGGATAATCTGGTGGATCTGATAGCAACTTGCATTGAGCACCCGTCGGCGGCGAATCAGACCTTTCTGGTGAGTGATGGTGAGGATCTTTCTACCACTGAGCTGCTTCGTCGCATGGCATTGGCGCTTGGCAAGCCTGCGTGGTTGCTACCTGTTCCTGTGTGGCTGCTTGAAGCAGGCGCCGGCCTACTGGGAAAAAGAGCACTAGCACAGCGTTTATGCGGCTCCTTAGAGGTCGATATCAGTAAAACTCAAGAGTTACTCAATTGGTCGCCGCCGATTTGCGTTGATGAGGCGTTGCGGCGGACCGCTGAGAGTTTCTGGAAGCATCAATCGTGATGAGCATTTACTGGTTGTTGCCGGTTTTTGCTGGAATTTCGTTTCTTTTGACGGCTGCAGCGCGGCGTTATGCTCTGCATAACAGCTTGATGGACATGCCGAATGCTCGCAGTTCGCACTCGACTCCAACTCCTCGTGGTGGCGGTATAGCAATTGTCCTCAGCTTTCTGGCCGCTCTACCTCTGATGGTTCTTCTTGATGTCTTATCTTGGCCGGCGATGTGGGGGCTTTTGGGCGCTGGTGCGTGGGTCGCAGTGGTGGGCTTCCTTGATGATCATGGTCATATCCCTGCTCGTTGGCGCTTGTTGGCGCATTTCATCGGAGCTGTCTGGGCGCTAGCCTGGATGGGAGGGTTGCCGCACGTTGTCATTTTCGGCTGCGATTTGGCGCTGGGCTGGCTGGGCTATGTGTTGGCAGCCTTCTACCTAGTCTGGCTGCTCAACCTGTACAACTTCATGGATGGCATAGACGGTATTGCTAGTGTCGAGGCGATCAGTGTTTGCCTGGGCGGCGCGCTGCTCTATGTGTTGCTTGGTGAGTCGACCGCTGTTGTGGCGCCACTACTACTCGCTGTGGCTGTGGCCGGTTTTCTGTTCTGGAACTTTCCGCCGGCACGTATCTTTATGGGGGATGCGGGTAGTGGGTTTCTCGGCATAACTCTGGGTGTGCTTTCGCTGCAAGCCTCTTGGATTGCGCCTCAATTGTTGTGGAGTTGGTTGATTTTACTCGGGGTCTTTATAGTTGATGCCACTTGGACCTTGTTCCGACGCTTGCTGCGGGGCGATAAGGTCTATGAGGCGCACCGAAGTCACGCCTACCAGCATGCATCACAGCGGTTTGGGAAGCATTTGCCGGTGACATTAGGTGTGGTTGCCTTGAACCTGCTCTGGCTATTGCCGATCGCGGTGTGGGTCGGTGTGGGTGAGGGGGACGGAGCTTTGGGTGTGCTGCTGGCTTACGCGCCGTTGATCGGGTTGGCAATAAAGTACCGAGCTGGCAGTTTGTCGACGCCATAAAGTCACCAAACAGTTTGTCTGGGTAACGCCGCCCTAAAGTACAATCGTTGTTTGGTAGGGATGATTGCTGGGTGGCAGGTATGTCGAAACTATTGGAACGGATTCGTCATCGCTTGGTGGCTTTGCCGCGGCGCTATAAACGAATCTTGCAGTTGGTCAGTGATATCTTGCTGATC
>JACCDZ012079175.1_pt1 | contig 12495 bp, 16 predicted proteins | sample 7449551 | NCBI WGS metagenome assembly JACCDZ01 (sample SAMN15323452, study PRJNA562643) | freshwater metagenome | isolation source: river surface water | place: USA:Blue River Watershed | collected 2017-08-18
ATAGTTAAACTGGTAGTTTTCATAGGAATCCAGCCAAGGTTTTTCTTGTATGATCTCCATTTAGAGATTTTCTTATGTTGAATGCTGGATTCGACAAAACGTTTAACTATTGCTTGTATGACCGCTGAGTTAAGACCAAGCTCTTTACTTGCACCAGCGGTTAACTTTTCAAGAGAATCAGTATACAGCAACTTCCTACCACGGGATTTAGCCCATAGTTGCTGTTCTCTACAAAAATTCCAAACAAAATTAACTTTACTAGATAACTTAGAAAGTTGTTTGGTTTTTTTAGAATCTTTGATTCTAAATTGAAAAGTTTTAATAATTGTTCCTAGTAATTATATTTGACTTAATTATAACATTGTAGTATAATAAAGTCAAATGTTTTTTTAATATAATATTACTTAAATATTTAGATTGAATAACAAGCCTTATATCCCCGTCCTGAAGGGCGAGGCTTTACGGCTTGGCTAGGTAAATTCTAAAATAGTTAAAAAAAACTTGCTATACTAAACGTGAATGTGCTATAATACAGTTATATTAATTAGAAATAACTCCAATTAATTATTATTTATAAATTTTAAATAGGAACATAAAATGAGACATAGTAGCGATAAACAGCAACAATCTAAACAAATTCAAGATACACCAGCTTTTATTGAGAAAAATCGAGACCACAAAAAGAAAACTAATAAACGACTTGGTCAAGGAAAAATGACAAGAAATGAGCATCGCTACGAATAAAAAAATAAAGACATCTTCAAATTGAAGGTGTTTTTTTTATATCAAATCAATAAAATATGATACAATAACGTGATATAAATAATTTTAAGGAATACAAGATGGAGCTTTTTTCTACTGAAAATATTCAACTCGAAGAAAAACTAAATAACCAAATCTCCGATTTAAATACCAAATATAAAGAATCTAATAATGTTGCTCATCCAAACGATATAATTCAAATTATTGACGGTAAAAAAGTAGTAAATACACTAAAAAGACAAGATAAAAAGATTAAAGATTTCGGAGAAGAAATAACTGGAGCAAGAAAAGATGCTTGGAAGTTAAGAGGGCTTGATTTAAACGATCTCGCAGCATTAACAGAAGCAGAAAAAGATAAACTAATAGAGAAAAAAAATATCCTTAGACTTGATGCCAATTATCTAATGAAAGAAAAAAATGTTCCTCGTGATGTTGCTATATTTGCTGAAATAATTCTTAGAAAAATTAGTGCAAAACCTAATTTTCATTATAAAACTACAAGCAACTTAGAAGATAAACAAAAAGCAATAGATAATTACGTAAAAACCCTTAAAGATATTCAAAGCTTTATAGAAAATTCTAAAACACTCGATGAAGCTCTAACTCTACAAAAATATTTTAAAGCTAAATATTTTGTATCTGAGCAAAATATAATTAATAACTTACATACAACACTATCAAATCAAGATATTAATTTATCAGCAGCAAACTTAAATATAAAAGATTTTATAGAACATGTTAAAAATAGCTCAATATCAGGAAGCCAAATTCATAAAGATGGATGTAATTATTTACTAGAAAATATTGATAAATATAAAGATATAAAAGATGCAACTGCCGACTTGGCAGATAAGTATAAATTACATCAAGCATTCCCATTAAACGCTAAAAATTCAAGATATTATTTATCTTTTGATCTTGATTACGCAGAAAAAAAAGAATTACAAAATAAAATTGATATAAATTATCCAAACGTTGCAGAAGAAGATTTATGGAAAACCAGAGTAGCTATCGTTGAATTAACAACTATTCAGAAAACTACCGCATATAGAATTGTTGACGCAAAAACTTTTACAAGTCTATCAAGTAAAACTTTTAATACAAAAGATGAAGTTGATGCATTTGCAAAACAGTTTTATGAAGATAAATTTGCTAAAATAACTAAAAGCGTTAAAGCTCAAAAAAAAGAAACTTTTGAACCTGAAAAACGTGAAACATTTGATGTTTTACCACAAGCAAATACATATACCGAAGAACAATTATTAAAAACATTTAATCTTAGAGGTGGACAATTTGGTAATTATCAAGATAATAGACAAATAATATTAGATAATACCTATGTCGCATTTGATGTATTAGCAAAAACAATGAACGTTGATCCTGAATTTATTTCATTAGGTAAAACTCTTGGAATCGCTTTTGGTGCTCGTGGTGTTCCTGGGGCATTAGCGCATTATGAAACAAGCCAAATAGTTATTAATCTAACAAAAAACGGCGGAGCTGGTTCATTATGTCATGAATGGGGGCACGCATTAGACCATATTCTTGGTGAATCAATTACATCAATAACTTCAAAAGACAAAACTTTAACTAGTGCAGGAGGTAATTTTTTAAGTGAAATGACTCCAAGAATGCCTCGTGGAGAGAGAATTTTACTAGAGGACGTTCCTATTGCATCAAAATTGCTCGAATTATATTCTAATTTACTTAACGTTATGAAATATAGTAGTGTTGATGACAATGGTATTAATATTAAAACTAAATTCTATGCAGATGCACTACATTATGACATGGGGAGACCAAAACCATATTGGTCAATAAATAAAGAAATGCTTGCACGTGCATTTGAAACATGTATTTCGGATATGTTGATCGAGAAAAAAGAACCTTGCCATTATTTAGTTTCAGGAATAAAATCTTTAAAAGAGGGTGAAGATAAATTTTCAGCTTATCCACAAGGAGAAGATAGAAAATTAATTAATCAAGAAATGAAAAAAATATTTGCTTTCATTGCGGAGCATCAAATTGAATTAATGGCTCCAATTGTTGAGATTACCAAAGAAAGAAAAGCTCAAATGCAACAGAAAAAAGCTAAAACTAAACAAGACCAAGAACTTGAAATGTAATACAAAAAGCCCTAATCGGGCTTTATTTTTATTGAAAATCTAAACGATTTTTCTCTTCTATTGACTTAATAATGTTTTCCAAAATTATTTCGCTAAAATAAATTAAAACTAATAAATTCAATTCGGTTTTAATGAAGATATTCATATCATCAGTTAATAATAATTCTTCTGATTTATTATGCGAATTACCTAATCCAAAATCAGTATAAAAATATAACTTTAAATAATCGGTATATTCTTTAGTTTTTTTATCTTTAACTGACTCAAGATTAAACCCTGCAATATTAAAATTTCCTATATCATTATCAGGAGATATTCTATAATCAGCAAAAACATTTGTTTGATAAAAATATTCTGGCTCACCTAATAAAAATTGAATATTCTTTATTTGATCAATTATTTTTTTATAAACCTCACTATACCCACGCATATATAATTACTCCCATTAGACGTTTTACTTATTTAAATCACCACTATCTGGATCTTTAATTTTATCTAGTCCTATTAAACAGATTAAATAAATATAATGAAAATCATTATATCTTTCAATATTATAAATATTTAAACATTGATTTTGACTTATTTGATAAGAATTAGTTAAGGAAAAAGAATTATCTGACTCTGATTTATTCATTATATTATAATTAGAATGATGTATATCAACTCTTAATTCATTATTTGTATAATAACCAATATTATAAACCAATGATTGATTCGTATTTATTCCAGAATAATATGTCTTATTTAGTTTATTATTCGTGATAAAACTATCATAACTACTCCCAGTTTGTAATAATATATTTTCCTTAGATACTAACTTGAAATTTCCAGTTTCTTTATAAATATTACTTAAAATATAACCATTATCAATTTGAATATTATTATCATTAAAATTATCAACATTTATGTCAGTTTTATAAACAATAAAATAAAAATTATTAGTCTTTGGTAAAGAATTAATATCATCAGCATATATTACACTTAAAAATAATAATGAGCTGATTAACAATTTTAATTTACTGTTTGTCATTTATTTTATTCTCCCGACAATTTAATTATTGACAATGAAATATTTAATATGGTATAATACCAGATAAAAATAAAAAATGCAATTATAGTTTATTTAAGGATTATTTATATGGTCAGGGAATTAGTACTTGATACTGAAACAACTGGTTTTCTTCCAGAAGAAGGCGACGAAGTCATTGAATTAGCAATGGTTGAAATTATTGATAGTGTTGTTACAGGAAAGGTTTATCATTATTATTTTAAACCAAGCAAACAAATTGAAATTTCTGCCCAAAATGTTCATAGTATCTCAATTTTTGATTTAAACAATAAACCAAAATTTGATAAAGCTCAAATTAATAAAATAATTAAAGATATTGATGGTGCAAATTTAATTATTCATAATGCTCCTTTTGATATGAAATTTTTAAATCACCATTTTAAACAATATAATCTTAATTTCAATGACTATATTGGTGAAGTAATTGATACATTAGCAATTGCAAGATATAAATTTCCTAAACTAAGAAATAGTTTAGATGCATTGTGTGATAGATTTAATGTAAATAAAACTATTCGTGAATATCATGGGGCAGTTGTCGATTGCCAATTATTAGCACAAGTTTATATTGAACTCAAAAAAGAACAAATGGTATTAGATTTAAATATAAGTAATGAAACTTTTTTAAAAGAACGACAATCAATTACCTATGAAAAAGTAGCTTAATGCCTAAATTATTTACTCGTAAAACATTAAAAAATAATTTAAGAAATGATATTGATAAACAATTCAAAGAATATTTTAATAATGAAATTTGTGATGGTTGTTCATGGTGTTGCGATGGTAAAACTAATGATGATTTGCAGGACATTGAATATAACAATAATAAAGATAAACCTTATTTAGAGGGGAAGTAGTATTCAAGCACAAGAAATAATTGGTTATATTTGTTATGGACTTGCAAGTATATTATTTTTAGTAATATTTACTTGGAATGTTCAAAAATATAGAGAAGCTAAAAAAAAAGGTGATGCAGAAAACTCTTGGAAATATTCGCTTATCTTTATGATCGTGGGGTTTATTATATTTTTATTTAAATAAATATTTTATAGGGTGGTATATATGGAATTTAAGATTTGTAATCAAGGTCGACATTTAATTTTTAATCAAAAAACGTATAAATTTAATATTGCTATGAAAAAATATTTAAAAAAATATTGCTCATATAATCAAAATGAAGAAGTTTATTCATTCAATCCAAATAATAATATTCCAAAAAGTGATTTTGAAAGTAAAATTAAACCATTTTTAAAAGAAATTTCCATTAAGCGAAATACGGTTAAATATATTTCATTTATAACTCTTTTCCTTATTATTGCATCGTTATTATTTACAATCGCATTACTAAGATATAAAAAACAAGTTTTATTTGATCAATATACTACGTTCAATTCTAAATCAGAAATGATTAAAACTCTCGGTTTTCCAACAAATATTAGCGGTTCTAAATCAGCAGATATTTATTTTTATGATTTAAGGTATCATGAGTTAACCTGTAAATTATTTTTCTCAGTATCAAATGAAACTATTACACGCCAAACTGATTTTAATGATAATTGCGCTGAATTATTTAATAAAAAATATTATCTTTCTCATTAAAAACAACTTATTTTAAAACTATTTTAATAAGGAAAAAAAACATTAACACATTAATTTTAGTCGATAAACCATCCGTTAAACAATACATGGAAGAATATAATATTGATAAATATGATACTATTTTGTCAATTCACTCAGTAACACCAGAACTTTTTTAGAGGAAATAAAATGGATAATAATAAAAATATCTTTCTTGGATTAACTGAAATAGATGGAAAAAAATATGAAATTTATAACGAATTTAATATTTCAATTGAACTAATTTATTCGAAAATGTTTTCTCAAGTATTCTTCAAAGAATACGATTTATTAATGAATGCATGGAAATATGTCGAGGAATCATATTCTGAACCAAATAGATTTTATCATACAAAAGAACACATTATCTCAATTCTTACAGATATAATCAATAATGTATCTTTATCTGAATCAGATAAAGTATTATTATCGCTTGCCGCTATTTTTCATGATGCTATTTATGATAAAAAGAATACTGACGCACAAAATGTTCAGGCTTCAGCATTGTTATTTGTATCTTGGTTTAAAGAAAATAAAGATAATTTAACTGATTATCAAGATATGTTTGAGGTAATATATAATTTAATTCTCGCTACATCAACTCATAACTCTAATTATTTTTTATCAAAAAATCCTCATATTGAGAAATTATGCTATTTATTTTTAGATCTTGATTTAAAAATCTTGGCAAGCACTCCTGAAATCTATAAACAATATGTTGAAAATATTCGAAAAGAGTATAATCAATTTACTGATGAAGAGTTTTTAAAGGGGCGACTTGAATTTTGTAATACAATGTTAAATAAAGTATTTATTTTTAAATCAATGGTTGAGTTAAATGTAATCGCAAGAGAAAATTTAAACAACGAAAAACAAGAAATTTTAAAACAATTAGGGAGATAAGTTTATGGACCATCATGAAAAATTGATGAATTTAAAAAGTGGAATGGATGTTAAATTTAGAAACTTGACAGGGAAAATTACTGGTGTTTCAGAAAAATTAGATATTGTTCAAGTTTGTTTTAATCAAGATGTTCCACCAGAAGTATTAGGTTATTTTCAATCTAGTATTCGAACTTATAATTTTGGGCTTGGTGCAAGACACCATTATATGGAATTAGAAATTCTATAATCTAAATAAAATTTGACATAATATTTAGATTATGATAATATAATTAATATTATGTATATTGTCAAAGGATCATTATTAATGAAGAAATCATTATTTACAATATTATCAACATTAATTTCGATTTCTATTATCTCTTGCTCAAAACACAATGTTGAACCTCAAAAAATTAATAGCTCTAACACTGTTAATAAAAAAATGGCGGCATCAAAAGTTTTGCACGAGGGGGAATATTTGGAATTAACACAAGATGTTAGTAAAGTTCCAGATAGTTGGAAACCTAAATTAAAGTTAGATTATGCGGTAGGTCAAATGAAATTTAATAATAAAAGTTATTTATGTTTAATCAACTTTTCAACAAAAGATAGTAGTAATATTGAATCTTGCGTTGAAACTAAATAAGGAGAAATTATATGAAATTATTTGCTAAAATTATGGCTGGAGTTATCGGTAGTATTTGCATGTTTAAAATTGCAAAAAAAATTAAAGATAAGCGAGCTGAAAAACATGAAATGCAATCAGGTGAGAGAACGGAATACGAATCAACTTCAACTGATATTGCTAAATAAGAAAAAGGGGATACAATGTATCGCCTTTTTTAATCGAAATAAAATATTTTTTTTAATTTTTTATTATCAACTAAATCACCTTTTTTTAATTCATCATGATCATCTGTAATTTGCCAAAATAAATTAAATTTTTTGCCAGCAGACTCTAAATCTTTAAACCTTTTCTTAAGTTCCTTCAATTTATTACCAGCTTTTTTTAACTTTATTAACTCTAATGATGATTTGACTATTCCATAATAATCTATATTAAAATCTAATTCCTTTTCAGTGAATTTATGATAGATTAAAACAGTTTTCTTTGATGGAGTCGCTTTAATTTTATTAAAAATAACATAACATTTTTCTTCATGATTCTTTTTATTCATAATTATTCCTTTAAAATATTCTTTTTTATCCTATCAATAACAACAAAATTTGTCAAGTTTTTTAATAGCGACTAAAGTAGATGTATATAACAAATACAATTTAATCATTGACTGCAAAGATTTTATATGCTATAATATTGATATAAAATAAATAAAGGAATAGATATGCCTAATAAAAATGAGATTGAACAAGCAACAATTAAAAATGTTTTAGAACAACTTTTTAATAATATAGAAAAAGAAGATAAGAAAAAATCACAAGAATCTGAAATGTATAAATTTATCATTGAGCAATTAAGTCAAATGAATAATTTGCCGAAAGAAACTGATTTTTACTATTTTACAACTTATCCATTTAATAATATTCTTAAATCTGTGGCTGCACAATTCTATGAATGTAAAGACATGAATTTCTTGAATGTTTTATTAAATATTAAATTTTATGAACATAATTTAAATAAAGTAATGGCAAATTTTTATGGAGGAGCTTGTTCGGTAGATAAGTCAAGAAATGTTATTAGAACTTATTTAAGAAAATTAAAAACTGGAGAGTTAGCAAAATGGGGTAAGTCATATTCAACCCCAGAAACTTGCTCACAAGAACTATGGATGGAATATATTGAATCGTTAGATGATTTATTTTATGGATATATCGATAAATACTTAGTTGTTTATCAAAAACTAATAATTGAACATAAAAAAGAATATAATTCTGAAAAATTTAAGATAGAGCAATTTTTGGAGAGAGTAGATTTTGCTATAGAAAAATTACAAAAATATCCTGAACCTGAAATTGCTTTTCCTGATCGTGAATTAGCAGAAAAATTTAAACTTGAAACAGAGCAAAATTTAGTTGCTATGAAAAACATTTCAGAAAAATTAAAAGATGAAAATATTTCAATTGATGAAATTAATATTTTATGTAGTAATTTATCGAGTAATAATGAAGACAAATGTCATTTTCAAAGACTTAAATTTGGTCAAAGCTCAACTTTTATTGAAGAACATCATCATAAAGACCCTGCACAAAGAATTTATCATATTGAATTAGATAATTTCTGGGATAGCTATCGTTGGATATTAAAAATTAAAAAAGGCTTAAATTTAATTATTGAAGAGGAATAATGTCGTTTTGGCAATTGTCTACATATGGATTTTGATTATTTTTTATATTTTGCAATATTTGCACTTGCTGAATTTTTATGCATCTTTTTGAACTTATAAATAATTAACAATAATAACATTTATCTATCTGAATATGTTATAATATTGTTAAATATATAATAGATAATAGGAGTATATAAATACATGTCTGAAACCCAATTATTTGGAGTTACAAAAAAGTCCAATTTAATCTTGATCGGAGAATGTAAAAATTCATTCTATGGAGCAAGATGTATTTGGCAAACAATGTATGAAAAATATATCCCAGACAAGAAATATTTAGATATGGATGAATTAAATAAAGTATGGGAATTGCAAAATAAGAATATTGATTATTGCGATAAAGTCATTTTAATTTCAACATTTGATCGGTTTTTTTTATTAAAAAATGAATTGCCTGAATATTTAGAGATGTTAAAGCAATTTATTACAAATCATTCTCTACAACAGAATGGCAATCTAAATAAACAATACTCAATATTGAAAAAAGTATTTTCTTTTAATAAATATATTGGTTATGTTTGGAATCAAACAAGTATAAATGAATGCCTATGGCAAGATTACAATTTTTTAACCTCTAAAAATCATTTTTCAATTAAGGATTATGGGAGAAATTATGAATCCACAAATTAAAGAAGTCTTACTTAATAGTAAAGTAGTAGAAAATAAAATATATTTACCAAATGTTCAACTTGATCGTAAAGATTATTTAGCATTAAGTAAAGAATTAACTGCATTAGGTGGTAAATGGAAAGGTGGAAAGATTTCTGCATTTGTATTTGATTTTGATCCGCAGCTAATTTTAGATAAAATTTTAAATAATAGTACCAATATTAAAAAATCAACCCAATTTTTTCCTACGCCAAATAAAATTGTGAAGGAAATGATTAATATGATTAAAATTTATCCGCTGGACAAGGTTTTAGAGCCATCAGCAGGGCAGGGAGCTATTATTGAAGAACTATTAAAATTAAATTTAGATACTGTAATTGATTATTGCGAGCTTGAAGAAGTTAATTTGCAGGTTTTGAAAGATAAATTTTCGAGTGAAAAGGTTTCTCAAGTAGGAACAAATTTTCTTGAATTAAAAACAGGTGAATATGATAAAATTATTGCTAATCCACCATTTGCAAAATCACAAGATATAATTCATGTCAAACATATGTATGATTTATTGAGTAAAGGTGGAGAGTTAATTTCTTTAATGGGTACTTCTTGGAAATATAAAACGGATAAAAAATCAGTTGAATTTAGAGAATGGCTAGATGGAATTAAACAACATGATATTATTGATGTTCCAGCAGGGGAATTTTCTGAAAGTGGAACTCAAATTGCTACATGCATTTTAAAATTAAAAAAATAATAATTCAGGAGAAATGAGATGTTAGAAAAAGATTACAATAAGATTAGAAATATTATTAATTTAGCTAAAAAACCACGCAGCATTCTTAAAGGCGATCATTCGGCTGATGAGTGGGTATTTGTAATTAACCATGATTTAAGCTTTTTAGAAGAACTTCCAGAAGAGTTTAAAAAAAAGGAAGTCTATAATAAAATATTTAACAATAAATCTTTTATTGAAAAATGTGCTAAATTTAATAAAGATTATCATCTAAGTCATGTTTTAAATCTTGTTCCAAAAGGGTTTATAAGTAATGATTTTTTTATGGGATTACTTGAAAAAACAAATAATTCCAAGTTTATTGTAGAATTAGAATCATATGGTGATTTTGTTAATCTTGATTTAGTTAAAAGTTTGATTGAAAAAGATTTAAGTAATAATTATTATCCGCATTTAAATCTTTATAAAGAAAACACGTATGAGCTAATAAAACATCATATTTCAGCATATTATAAACAAATTGGGTTTATTTGTAATTCAAATGATAAAACTAAATTGAAAAACTTTCTTGATGGATCAAGGATTTATGATGCACGATTTTTAACGAAAAAATTCTTTGATAACTACTTATCTTTTATTGAAGATGGACATGATGTTGATCATTTATTTTATAAATTAGTTTCAATTATTCTGTTTTTAAATCAATCTAAAATAAGTGAATTTATTAGCGGCGCACTTAATTATTATAAGCCAATTAAAGAGTTTTTAAAAAACGATCCTAATTTACAGGCATTTATTTTTAATTTTATTAAAAAAAACGAATTAGAATTATATGATAAATATAAAAAAAGTTCATTACTATTATTAAAATGTTTTTTAACTACTGAAAAAGTATTGGAATTAGCTTTTAATTACTCTAATTATAATGTTTTAGAAACTTTAATGGAAAATCTTGAATCAAATACTCATGAATTAAAAAAGAATCTTCCAGATTTAGTAAAACTATTAAGTAAGCTAAAATTAAGTGATAATCCTTCTGACAAAGAAATTCAAGACAGAAAATCTGTAATTAAAATTATTTCTTCTAATGAATTTTTAATTTATTTTATAATTAGTCATGATTTAATTCAAGAATATTATCCATATATTTTTGATATTAATGATAATTCTTCATATGAAATATTTCGTAAGCTATTTATAATTAGCAAAAAAACACAGGATGATTATTATCATACTTATTGTAGAACTCCAGAATATATTAATGATGAAAAATTAGGAGTTTTAAAAGAATATCTAATTCAAAATGGAAAATCATTGTTAATTAAATATTTAAATCTAGATTATTTATCATTTGATTTAGAAAACTATCAAATCTTTGAACCAATCTTTAAAACATTATCTGATGAAGAATTGCGATATATTATATCAAATAATGTTGATAAATGGTTTTGGACATATGACATTAAAAAATTATTCCCATATATTTCTCATATTATTACATGTGAAGATTTAATTGAAAATGTTTTTTACATTGATGATTTAGAAGAAATTCTTTCAATTAGTGAAAAAGTATCTAATTCAGAAAATGAATAAATTTAATTAAATCAACATAATAAGAATTTGATTAACAGATAAATCCACAGATAAATATGCTTTTTTTGATCTAATCAAATCCTATTTTTTATATTTTTAACACCTAATTCTATATTGGGTGTTTTTATTATTTTTATTTCAGGTCAATTACTTTTTTAAATAGTTTTTATATAAAAACAAAATTTGCAAATCAAAGTAATTAATAATTCTCAATAGTAATTTTTTCAATTGTTAAGCAAACCTGATTAATTTTCTATATTTACTCTAGTTTGCGAAAAACCACTTTTTATAAGGCAAAACCTAGAAGTGGTTTTTAACATGTTTTCCATGAGCAAAGCGAATAAACAATACATTTAATCAATCTAGATAATTTTCTATAATAAATCACATTAATTTCTATTAAATAATTAGTTTAATTCACTTGTCATAATAAATTTTTTCAATTGTTAGCAAACTTTGTAAACTTTCTAGAATAATTTCAGTTTGCGAAAAACAACACGTTGCGGATGCAAACGTTAAGGTTGTTTTTAATTAATTTTCCATGAGCAAAGCGAATAAACAATAGAAAATATCAAGATGAAATAATTTACTTAATAAATATCATTAATTTCTCAATAATAAATAAATTATTATCAATATTAAAATTTTAATTGCATCACTCACTAGCGTGTTCGTGCTTTATTAAAATAATTTTTTGTATATTAATTTTCTTTTCCTCTTAGGAGTCAAGGGAGCAGGTGTCTGCCCCTTAACGAACCC
>JACCDZ010987814.1_pt1 | contig 12484 bp, 10 predicted proteins | sample 7449551 | NCBI WGS metagenome assembly JACCDZ01 (sample SAMN15323452, study PRJNA562643) | freshwater metagenome | isolation source: river surface water | place: USA:Blue River Watershed | collected 2017-08-18
ATAATTTAATTATTGAGGCTGGAACGCATAAAGCTTCAACGATTAAAGTGGCTGAAGCTGCTAAGGTAATTGAGAATACTCAACGAGACGTAAATATTGCTTTAATTAATGAACTGGCTTTGATTTTTAACCGGATGGGAATCGATACTGAAGATGTGTTAAAAGCTGCAGGGACAAAGTGGGATTTTTTACCGTTTCGCCCAGGTCTAGTTGGTGGTCATTGTATTGGGGTAGACCCGTATTATTTAACCCATAAAGCACAGTCTTTAGGCTTGCATCCAGAAATTATTTTAGCAGCACGCCGTTTAAATGACCGGATGGGAGAATATGTTGCTACTCAGTTAATTAAAGAAATGGTCAAAAAACGCATTCAAGTAGTAGGTTCTAAAGTTTTAGTAATGGGTTTGAGTTTTAAAGAAAATTGTTCTGATATCCGTAATACAAAAATTATCGATATGGTGAAAGCATTAAAAGAATATGATTTAGATTTAGATATCTATGATCCTTGGGTTGATATAGAAGAAGCAAAGCATGAGTATGGTTTGACCCCTATTACTCAACTGCAAAATAATCATTATGATGCTGTGATTTTGGCTGTTGCCCATGATGAGTTTAAGAATATGTCGCTAGCAGATTTTAAGGCACTATCAAAAGAAAATTATGTGCTTTATGATTTGAAATATATTTTGGGTGCTCAAGAGAGTGATCTAAGATTGTAATATGAATATTTTTTCTAAAAAGATTCTATCTAATTCATTATGGATGATGGTAGAAAAATTCATCGCAATATTTGGCCTGATCTTTGTTACATCTTATGTTGCTAAATATTTAGGACCAACCAACTTTGGTAAAATCGCATTTACAGCAACATTATTTGGTTTTGTGCAAACATTAACTTGGTTTGGGAATCAAGAAATTTTATTTAAGCGAGTAAGTCGAAACCCTAATTCAGGGCTAAGATATCTTTTTGGAACTCAAAATTTAAGAAAGATTTTATTTTTAATATGTACAATGCCTATTTTATTGGGCTTATATTATTATTCTGATTTTTTAACGTTAATTTTTGGCATGGCAACTGCACTAGCAGCATATTTCGTTACTCAGGATGTATATACGATTTACAATAATGCAGTCTTGCATTCTTATATTAATGCAATTGTAAATATAATAGGCTTGGGTTTGGCTTTAATTGTTCGGTATCTAATTGTTTTTTTTGAGTTGGATTATGCTTTTTTAGGAATTCCTATCATTCTTACTACATTAATTCCTTATCTAATAAAGAAGCATATTTTTAATAGAAAACAGTATATAAAGCCTATTAGTTTAAAGCCTTATAGAAAATATTATTTAGGTGCGGGAAGTGCTTTGGTATTGTCTACCTTGGCTGTTACATTGTATACGCAAGTAACAAGTCTTATGTTAGTTGCACTTACATCTACTCGTGAATTAGGTATCTATGCTGTTGCGGTAACTTTGGGGATGTCTTGGGCTTTTATTAATACATCTATCATTACTTCAGTTTTAAGTAAAATATATAAAGAAAAAAACAATTATCTATCCTATGCCATGATTGCAAAATTAAATGCTGTAGTATTGGTTATATCTTTAATAATTATATCTATATTGGCAACCTTAGGTGAGAGGATATTAAATTTTCTTTATGGAAGTAATTATAGAGATGCCTATGAATTGATATTGATATTGGGGCTGGCAACTTTATGTAGTGGTTTAGGTACTATTTCAGCACGTTTTTTGGTCAAGGAAGAGAGTTATAGCTATATCTCAAAAAAAATGATGTGTGTTGCCATAACTGCGTTACCTATATCATACGTAATGATTTATAATTTTGGGCTAACTGGTGCGGCGTATAGTGTATTGATTATTGAGTTGCTTTCGCTAACATTTTTTAATTACTTCTATAAAAATGGTCTTTTGTTTAAGATACATTTTTTCCCTATCTTTAAAAAATCATTAAAATCTCAGTCTTAGGAATTGTCAAGTGTTAAGTATTACTGTTGTAGGTACTGGTTATGTTGGTTTGTCTAACGCTGTATTGTTTGCCCGTCAGCACAATGTAATAAGTTTAGATATTAATGAAAATCGTGTCACTTTAATTAATCAAAAAATATCCCCTATTGCAGATGACTATATTGAAAAGATTTTTGAAGAAGATAATTTAAATCTGAAAGCTACGCTTGATAAGGTTCAAGCGTATGAGCAAGCAGATTATATTATTATTGCTACCCCTACTAACTATGATTCCGAGACCAATTATTTCGACACCTCTTCTATAGAAAGTGTAATAGCAGAGATTCTTCCACTGAATAATACTGCGACAATTATTATAAAATCTACTATCCCTGTCGGTTATACTACACAGGTTAAAGCAAAATTCAAAACAGAACAAATCATATTTGTACCAGAGTTTTTACGCGAAGGTAAAGCACTTTATGATAACTTATATCCCTCACGAATCATTGTTGGTGAGAAATCAGAACGTGCTGAAAAAATTGCTCAGCTTTATTTAAATGCAAGTGTTGAAAAAAATGCTCCAACATTATGCATGAATTCTACTGAGGCAGAAGCAGTTAAACTGTTTTCAAATACATATTTGGCCATGCGTGTCGCTTATTTTAATGAGTTGGATACCTATTGTGCAAAACACGGTCTGAGTAGTTTAGATATTATACAAGGTGTAAGTTTAGATCCGCGAATTGGTCAACACTATAATAATCCATCATTCGGTTATGGTGGATATTGCCTACCCAAAGATACTAAACAATTATTAGCGAACTATAAAAATGTTCCTCAAAATTTGATCCAAGCTGTAATTCACTCGAATACGACGCGAAAGCAATTTATCGTTAAAGAAATTTTAAAGAAAAGACCAAATGTCATTGGAGTTTATCGTCTTACAATGAAAGCGGGATCTGATAACTTTAGAGATTCTGCTATACAAGATATTATTCGTGAGCTCGAAGAGTATAATATAAAAATTATTATTTTTGAGCCAACATTGTCTTCTGAAAGATTTCAACATTATGAGTTGTTAAATGACTTATCCGAATTTTTAGAGACCTCAGATATTATTCTGGCAAATCGTATGCATAGTGATTTAGATGCGTATTCTAACAAACTATACACACGCGATTTGTTTGGTAAGGATTGAGTATGTTAAAAATAGATAATGGAAAATTATTAGTATTTTTATGTTCTTTGTCTTACTGTTTTTATTTTGTCTCTAATAATTTTATTTTTTCATTAATTCCTATTTTTTTATGCTTGAGAGAGGTTAAAAATGGTATACATTTATTAGGTGTATTCTTTTTGATATCGTCATTCTTTTTGATGATAGATTTTTACAATTCAAAAGATATATTGATTCTAGGGGTTTCAACTATCTTATTGGCTTATAGATTTAGGTTTGTTGATCCTTTACATGTTCTTAAATATAATTCTTATGCTATTTTTTTAATGATAATTTTTTTCTTATTTTCAACTCCAAAAGATGCAACATGGTTAGATGTAATTAGTTTTAATAATAGGTTGTCTTTTGATTTGGTAACTGGGAAGTATATTAATCCAAATCCCCTTGCATTTGTTTGTGCAGTATGTTCGCTAGGTTTTATCTTTAATAAAAAATATCTTATCTCCTTAGTCCCAATATTTATAATGTTATTTACGCAATCACGAGCTGCAATTGTATTTTTTTCTTTGGCATTGATTTTTTATTATGTATACGATTTTAAAAAAATATTGGTTTTCTCATTTTTAGGATATGCGTTTTATTCGGTTTTGAAAGATACGGCTTTAGGGCGTAGGTTCTTAGAAGGTGGTGATTCTGGTCGTTCAGATTACATTGATTCGTATTTGGTTTTATTTAAAGATAATTATCTAACTGGCTATTCTATAAGAAAATTGGATGAAATTTACTTTAATACTGGTATGACTATAGATAATATGTATTATTCATTATTTATTAGATATGGTGTTATATTTGGTTTATTTATTTTATTTATTTATATTTACTTGTTTGTTAAAAGTATTAAGATTGATGATGGGTATTTGAGATTGCGTGTGTCTATCTTTCTTTCTCTAATTGTTTATGGACTTTTTGAAAAAAGCTTCTTATTTTTTTATATGGCTTGGATTCCGCTGAGTATCTGTTTTGTAAATCTAAAAAAGGCAAACTTCTAAGATGATACGAGAGTTGGTTAGTATTTATATCCCTACCTTTAATCGGCTAGAACTACTTAAGCGTGCTATAAATTCTGCTTTAAATCAAACTTATAAGAATATAGAAATCATAGTGGTTGATGACTGTTCAACAGATGGGACGCAAGAGTTTTTAAAAGAAATATCTAATGAAGATAGTCGAATAAGGTATTTTTTAAAAGAAAAAAACTCTGGAGCGTGTGTGAGCCGTAATATAGCAATGAAAAATGCTAATGGAGAGTTTATCACTGGACTTGATGATGATGACTATTTTGACCCAGATAGGATAGACCTGTTTATAAGGTCATGGGGGAATAGAGATAAATCTGTAATTGCTTTATGTTCTTTATATACTGTGAAAAATAAAAATAGATATATATCATCAAAAAAATTTATGAAAAAAGAAATTATTTTTTTTGATGATATGTTTTTAACTAATTTAGTTGGAAATCAAGTTTTTACAAAAGTTTCTAGTTTAAGAGAAATTAATGGCTTTAACGAAAAGTTAGATTGTTGGCAAGATTTAGACTGTTGGCTCAGACTTCTAAAAATTGGAAATATACAAAATGTAATGCATGCAAATTATATAATAGATGTGAGCCATGACAAACCGAGAATTGGTAATAGTCAGCATCAAAAATATCTAAAGAGTTATGCAGAAATTTCAAAAACTTTAAACCTCTCTAAAAGGCAACAAAGCTATTTATATATGCAAACTTTTAATTGTAATGGTGTGAATTTAGAAAAATCTTTGATCCTAAAAAGCTTTTTCTTATATCCTTCACTTAGTCTATTTACATTTATGTTTTTTTATTTTTTGAAGGGCTTGAAATGAAAATATTTATTTGGATGAATTATCCATCTCATCATCAAGCTTATTTCTTTAAAACCCTTGTGAGTTCGGGCATTGATTTAAAAGTGGGTTACTATGGCCAGTTGTCTATAGAGAGGCAAAAACTAGGGTGGCAACATTTTAATTTAGAAAAATATGAATTAGTTGTAACTTTAAATGATATCAATCAAATAATTCATGACTACTCTGATTTTATTCATATTGTTCCAGGGTATGGAAGTAATTTTACGAGAAAATTAGCAATTAAATTAAGTAGGAATTCAATTAAATGGCTTCATTGGAGTGAAAAGTCATCGCCTGGAATTTTTTGGTATAAATCCTATTTTGTGAAAAAATGGTATGCAAATTTAGTCAATAAGTATGCTTTAGGGGCCTTATCTCAAGGCGTGTTAGCTGAGAAAGACTTTAGACGGTGGGGCATAAATAAAGAAATTAAGCACTTAAGCTATTCTATTAAGCCATTGTTAAATGTTAAAGCTTATCAAGATTTAATAGACTTTAAGCGAGATAGAAAAGCTTTCCTGTATCTTGGGCAGCTTATCAATAGAAAGGGTGTGGATTTACTAATACAAGCATTTTCATCGACGAATAGCGATGATTGGTGTTTGATATTAGTGGGTAGTGGCAGTGAGGAAATGAAATTTAAAAAGCTAGCAGAAAAACTGAATATATCTAAAGATAAAATACTTTTTTTTCCTTCTATTGAATCTGAAAATATAAATAAGGTTTTAACTGCCGCTGATGTCTTTGTTTTACCGAGCAGAAATGATGGGTGGGGGGTTGTATTGAATGAAGCATGTAGTTTGGGAAAGGCAATTATAGCTTCGGATATGGTAGGAGCCTCATGGCATTTGGTTGATGAAGAAAAAAATGGCTATAGATTTAAGTCTAACGATAGCCATGATTTATATTCAAAAATGATGATCTATATTGAGAACAACGAATTAGAAAAAAAACATGGAGACTATTCGCGAAATTTATTTGATAAGTATAGTAGTGAAAAAATGGTGGGGAATTTGAAAACCTATTTAGGCGAATGGTTGAAAAAATGAAGAAAATTATGATTGATGCTTCCATTACCTCCAAAGGAGGGGGTGTTCAAGTATCATTAGCTTTAATTGAAAATATAGTTAAAGATTCAGATTTCGAAGTAATTTTTATTGCAAATACTGAGATCGATAAACAGTTACCAATAGAGGTTAAAAGTAAAATTAAATATTATTATGTTGAAAAAATTGAGCCAATCTATAAGAAATTTTTTCAAGGTAAGCGTATTGCATTAATTGAACGGAAGCATAAGCCAGATTTGGTATTTATTGTTTTTGGGCCTGCTTATAGAAAACCTCGGATGCCTTCATTACAAGGTTTTGCTTTAGGAAAAATGTTATACAAATCAGAATTAAATTTAAGCTTTCTTGAAAATTTGTTGAATGCGTTCAAGATGTATATTTTTAAATCTTCTAATAGTGATTTAGTTGTTGAAACACAATTGGTTAAAGAAAAGTTGGTTAGTCAGTATAACTTTTCTAGAGAAAAAATTTTTGTAATAGGAAATTCTTATAGCCCAAAATTTCATGAGTGCATAGAAAAAAATAAGAGAGTGATGAAGCCATCATCAGAAGCTTTTACAATTTTAGTTCCAGGGAGCTATTACCCGCATAAAAATCTAGAAAGAGTAATTGCTTCTATAAACTTAATAAAAGAAAATAACGAAATAGGTGATTTTGAATTTCTATTCACCATTCCTGTAGATTCAATAGAATGGCAGAATCTTTACAACTATGCAGAAAATTTCGGTGTAAGTTCATATATTAGAACAAGTGGTTTTGTTGAGAATGCAAGTTTTGGAGAATTATATTTAAAATCACATGCCGTGCTTTGTGCTAGTTTAGTAGAATCATCTACGGCAGTTTTTCCCGAAGCGTTTATTTCAGAAAGACCATTGTTAGTAAGTAGTCGTCCTTTTGCAATCGAGCTTTGCGAAAATGGAGCACTATATTTTGATCCTCTAGATGAGAAAAGCATCGCTAATGCCGTAATTCAAATTATATCTGATCAGCACCTACGTGAAAGTTTAGTTACTAATGCTAATTTAGTATTAGTAAAAAATTATCCAACTGCTGAAGAAAAATGGGCTAGCCAAAAGAAATTGATTTTAAATTTAAGTGGAAAAAATAGTGGCAACAATGTTTGAAAATAAAATCTTATTGATCACTGGAGGCACAGGATCTTTCGGTAATGCTGTTCTAAAGCGTTTTTTAGAAACAGATATTAAAGAAATCCGTATCTTTAGTCGTGATGAAAAAAAGCAAGATGATATGCGTAAAAAATTTCAATCATCTAAGTTGAAATTTTATATTGGTGATGTACGAGATTACAACAGTATCTTAAATGCGACCCGTGGTGTGGACTATATTTATCATGCTGCTGCCTTAAAACAAGTACCTTCTTGTGAATTCCATCCCATGGAAGCAGTAAAAACAAATGTAATTGGTACTGAAAATGTACTTGAAGCCGCTATCCAGAATCGTGTAAAGCGTATTGTTTGTCTGAGTACAGATAAAGCGGTGTATCCAATCAATGCGATGGGTATTTCTAAGGCAATGATGGAAAAAGTTATTGTTGCCAAATCAAGAAATTTAGAAAATTTAGATATCGTTATTAGTTGTACGCGATATGGGAATGTCATGGCATCAAGAGGATCGGTGATACCATTATTTGTTGATCAAATGCGACAAGAAAAACCACTAACCATTACTGATCCTAATATGACTCGTTTCATGATGACGCTTGAGGATGCGGTAGATTTAGTTCTGTACGCTTTTGAACATGGTGAAAACGGAGATATTTTTGTACAAAAAGCACCAGCTGCAACAATTCAAGTTTTAGCTCAAGCATTAAAAGAACTGCTTAATCAGAACGATTACCCTATTCAAATTATGGGTACCCGACATGGTGAAAAGGCTTATGAAGCTTTATTAAGCCGTGAAGAAATGGCTGTTGCTATTGATCAAGGTGATTATTTCCGTGTACCTGCGGATCAGCGTGATCTAAATTATGAAAAATATGTGGAAAATGGTGACCTAAAAATCACAGAGTTTGAAGATTATAACTCTCATAATACTGAGCGATTAGAGGTTGAAGGAATGAAAAAGCTATTACTTAAGTTAGAGTTTGTGAGAGCTTTAACTAAAGGGCAATATGTAGATCCTGAGGCTTAAACATGAAAATCTTAGTAACAGGTTCAAATGGTTTTATCGCTAAAAATTTGATTCAGTTTTTATCTGAAAAAACCGAGGTTGAAGTTTTAAAAGTTCATCGGGAATCATCTGAGCAAGAACTAAAAGTTTCTATTTTAGCAGCTGATTGGATTGTTCATTTAGCGGGTGTTAATCGCCCATTAAATGAAAGTGAATTTATTGATGGTAACGTTGCGCTCACAGAGAAAATTACTCAAACACTTAAAGAAGAGCACAAGTTAACACCGATTATCTTATCGTCATCTATTCAAGCTGATCGTGATAATGCTTATGGAAAAAGTAAGCTTGGTGGTGAGCAAGCTCTTGAGAAGTTGCATGAGGGGCAAGGAAATCCAGTTTACATTTGTCGTTTAGCCAATGTTTTTGGTAAGTGGTCTCGTCCAAATTATAATTCTGCTGTTGCAACCTTTTGTCATAATATTGCAAATGATTTGCCACTTCAAATCAATGATGCAAATGCGATTATTCGATTGGTTTATATTGATGATGTTGTTGAGACTTTTTGGAACATGATCAATGGGTCAGTGAGCGTTGATCAAACTTTCCAAATTCAGCCAGAATATCAAATTACTGTTGGTGATTTAGCTAAGACCTTAAATGGTTTTAAAGCATCAAGAAATACACTTATTACTGATCGGGTCGGAACAGGTCTTACTCGTGCACTTTATTCAACTTATTTAAGCTTCTTAAAGCCTGAGCAATTCGATTACAGTGTTCCAAAATATGGTGATGCTCGCGGCGTATTCGTTGAAATGCTGAAAACCCCAGATGCAGGACAGTTTTCTTACTTTACTGCTCATCCAGGAATTACCCGTGGTGGTCATTATCATCATACAAAAACTGAAAAGTTTCTTGTTATTAAGGGTAAGGCACTATTTAAGTTTAAGCATGTCGTGACAGGCGAATTTTATGAGCTTGAAACACAAGGCGATGAACCAAGAATTGTAGAAACAGTTCCTGGATGGACCCATGACATCACCAATATTGGTGATGATGAAATGGTCGTGATGCTATGGGCAAATGAAATTTTTAATCGTAGTAAACCTGATACTTATGCAATGCCAATAACAGATTAAGAGTTGAATCATTGTGAAAAAATTAAAGTTAATGACCGTTGTAGGTACGCGTCCTGAAATTATCCGTTTGTCTCGAGTGATGGCAGTATGTGATCAATATTTTGATCATATTTTGGTACATACAGGTCAAAATTATGATTATGAGCTTAATGAAATTTTCTTTACCGATTTAGGTATTCGTAAACCTGATCATTTTTTAAATGCTGCAGGTGTAACGGGGGCAGAAACCATTGGTAATGTGATCATTGCTGTAGATAAAGTATTAGAGCAAGTTCAGCCAGAAGCGTTGCTGGTGTTAGGCGATACCAATAGCTGTATGGCCGTATTACCTGCAAAACGTCGTAAAATTCCAACTTTCCATATGGAAGCAGGAAACCGTTGTTTTGATATGCGCGTACCTGAAGAAATTAACCGTCGTATTGTCGATCATACAGCGGATATTAATTTGACTTATAGCACGATTGCACGAGATTACTTATTAGCTGAAGGTTTACCAGCCGATCAGGTGATTAAAACAGGTAGTCCAATGTTTGAGGTGCTTCATCATTACAAAGCTAAAATTGAAGCATCAGACGTATTGGTGCGTTTAGGTTTAAAAGAACATGAATACTTTATCGTAAGTGCTCATCGTGAAGAAAATATTAACTCAGACCAAAATTTCTTAGATTTGGTTCAAATGCTGAATGCAGTAGCTGAAAAATATCAATATCCAGTCATTGTATCTACCCATCCGCGTACCCGTAAGCGTATTGAAGAATTAAATATTGAGTTTCATCCATTGGTTCAATTATTAAAGCCGCTTGGTTTCAGTGACTATAATAAACTTCAGCTTTCCGCTAAAGCAGCATTATCTGATAGTGGTACAATCAATGAAGAATCTTCGATTTTGAATTTCCCTGCATTGAATTTACGTCAGGCGCATGAACGTCCAGAAGGGATGGAAGAGGCTGCCGTGATGATGGTGGGCTTAACCGCAGAGCGTGTTTTGCAAGGTTTGGAAATTTTAGATCATCAACCACGTGGTGAGGAGAGATTATTACGTTTGGTTGCAGATTATAGTATGCCAAATGTAGGTGAAAAGGTAGCGCGTATCATTTTAAGCTATACCGACTATGTGAACCGTGTGGTGTGGAAGAAGTACTAAGGTTTCAAAATGAAAAATAAGATTTATTTAATTACTGAGTATTATCATGAAAATCAAAATACCACAGGTTATTTATTAGGAAAGCTATATAATTTTTTGAATAAGCAAAGTGATATAGATCTTGTTTTGATTGCAAAAAAAGATGAGCATTGTCCTCAGTATGAGAATGCTCATTTTATTACCTCATCACAGTTAAATAAAAAGAATTTGTTTAAAAGATTTTTATATGAAGTTGTTATTTCACTTAAATTCTTTTTTGAAATTTTAAAAAATGTTAGAAAAGGTAGTACTGTTTTTACAGGAACAACCCCTATTTTTTTATTAATGATTATTTTTTTTACAAAAAAAATAAAGAGTTTTAAGTGGATACTGTTGGTACATGATGTTTTTCCAGAAAATCTTATTGCAGCAAATGTTCTGAGGAATGAAAGCTATTTTTATAAGTTTCTAAAATATTTTTTCGATAAAATATATGCAAGTGCTGATCAAGTAATTGTGATTGGGCATGATATGAAAGAATTGGTACATAGTAAAACCCGTTTAAATAATATTCATGTGGTACAAAACTGGATTGATTATGAAGATATTGATGTACAGGAAAAATCTGAAAATAAGATATTAAAAGAACTTAATTGGCATAATGCAGATACGGTAGTATTTCAGTTCTTTGGAAATATTGGTCGTGTGCAAGGGGTAGATGTTATATGTAAAGCAATTCAAAAAATGCAATATCCACATCTAGCTAAATTTATTTTTATAGGTGATGGGGCATATGCATCTACTTTAGAGGAAAAAATTAATAAGTTAAAATTAGATAATGTTTGCTATTGGGGGGCATTGGATCAAAAAGAGAAATCTATTGGTCTAAGTGCATGTGATGTTGCTTTAGTAACTTTAACTGAAGGGATGTTGGGGCTAGGTGTACCCAGTAAGTCGTATTTCACTATGGCTGCAGATAAGCCTATTCTTGCTATTATGGAGGAACAGGCCGAAGTCTCAACAATGGTAAAGCAGCATAATATTGGATGGACAATACCGCCAGAAGATGTAGAAGCTCTTGCAAAGAAGTTAGACGATATAACGCTTAATTTTGATCAATATAAACTCAACTCACCACGTGATGTTTTGATAGAAAATTATGCTGAATCTATTGCCATGCAAAAAATTTTAAAAATCATCAATGATTTATGTCTTGTGGATAATAAATAATGAATATTTTACTTACAGGCAGTAACGGTTTCTTAGGTCAATACTTATCGCAATTCTTAGCTGAAAAAGGCTATTCTGTTGTAGCGCATACCCGTAAAGCCCAAACTTTTGACCATCCGAATATTCACAATATCAATTTTGATCTGAATGATAATTTAGACAATATCGATTTGAGTGAGGTTGAGGTTATTATTCACTGTGCAGGTCGTGCACATGTCATGAATGAAACTGCTGCATCGCCACTTGAAGCATATCGCCAAACCAATGTACAAGGCACATTAAAACTTGCACAAAAAGCAGTACAAAGTGGCGTCAAACGCTTTATTTACTTAAGCAGCATTAAAGTCAATGGCGAACAAACCACCACGCAAGCCTTTTGTCCTAATGACGATGTCCACACAAATGACCCGTATGGCTTATCTAAATATGAAGCAGAACAAGCCTTACTTGCGCTCTCTCAACGTACAGGTTTAGAAGTGGTTATTATTCGTCCCGTCCTCATTTATGGGCCTAATGTAAAAGCCAACTTTAAAAGTATGGTGAACTTGGCAAGTAAAAAAATCCCTTTACCGATTGGTTGCTTAAACAATAAACGCAGTATGGTGAGTGTTTATAACTTGGCTGACCTGATTCATACGTGTATGACGCATCCAAATGCCAACCGTGAAGTATTTTTAGCCAGTGATCAGGATGACATTTCAGTCAAACAACTATTTGAAAAATTAGC
>JACCDZ011889189.1_pt1 | contig 12477 bp, 6 predicted proteins | sample 7449551 | NCBI WGS metagenome assembly JACCDZ01 (sample SAMN15323452, study PRJNA562643) | freshwater metagenome | isolation source: river surface water | place: USA:Blue River Watershed | collected 2017-08-18
ATAGAAAATACAATGAATCAAGCTCTATAGTCCTTATTTAAAAGACCCTCCATACAAGCAGCAAATATAACCCCTTCCATTTCACAGAAACTTGTTTCTTCCACCTTGTCTCAAAAACCAATAAATTTGTTTGCTTCGACTACTTAAAACATTTCAAAAAGATTTTAAAATTTGAAGAAAATTAAGCTTTCTCAGTAGGCTAATAAACCGTTTATAATAGTTCCTTAACATAAATAGCCTATAACTTAAGCATAACCATAAATTAAATAGGTTTAGAAATAAGTTTAAAAAACTATAAAAAAGAAAAAAATGTCTTGGAATAATAAAAATAAACTTTTAAATGTAACATATCCACTAAAGACTTCTGGCAAATCAACTAAGAAATACGTCATCAGAATTTCCTACACAGATTAATAAGGGAAAATAAGAAATAAAACAATACTCTTCGGCCAAAAAGGAAGCCCTGATTACATCTAGGATGGCGATGTTTAAACACAAAGACATGTCTTAGGTAAATTAAGAAAGATAGACGACCCGTTCCACCCTAGCCACTGGAGATTCTACCTATTAAATAGAACAAGAGACATTTCATAAGCCTACACATTATACCAAAAAGAAGTCATTGGGAACACATTAACATGATTTTCTTATGATAAATAAACCATAATTTGTATTATAAGGAGTAATATTGGAACCTCTAATTAGTAAAATTCTATTACCTAGTTTTACAACATTAATAATAGGAAGACCAGGATCAGGTAAAACCCATTTACTTAAATAACTTGTCCTTAATCCTAAATTCTATGGTCAGAAATTTGACATGGTATATATAATCTCTCCTTATTAGATACAATAATTTTAATGCGATTAAGATAATTACCAAAACACATTGTCTAATTAAGGGATGAGAAAAATTTTACAGGATTGTTAAAAGCATTAAAACACTTTAATCATCCTAGACGATGTTATAACATAGCTAAAGAGCGCTTAAAAGTGGATGAAGAAACTAATATTCAATAGAAGACATGTGGTATAAGGCTGCAACATCTCATTTTTAATAACGAGTCAAAAAGTGACAGCTTGTCCAACATACGTCAGAAACGTTATAGACTCGTTTTTCATATTTAAAATGGCCTCAAGTTAAGCAAAAAAAATTTGTTAAGAATTTACAGGAGAATGCAGGAAATTAAAGGAAAAGATCTAGAATATCTAAGACCATTAATTTATATATGTAAACAATAGAAAAGGAAAAATATATAATGATAGGTTTATATAAATTTGATAATTATGGATATTAGAGCTAAATCACTAAGTCAATAAGGCTTGGACTAATGGAAAGACGTTAATTCTTGGGGCAGATTACGCTAGTGGCATATAAAATTCACACCATGGTTACCCGTTTAAACAATTTAAAAACTTTTGTTGTCTTATTATACATAGGCTCATAGACTTAAACAATAAGACCTTTTGAAATAATCAGATTAATGGATGCTTAATTTTTGATTTATATAATCATTTTAATGTTATAAACATACACAGTAATTGTCTTTACTATTTTTGTTTGTTTGACCGCCATATCAACATTAATAGAGATCAACAGAAGAAGATAAGAAAGGAGAGATAAAAAAATATGATCATAAAGAAGAATTCAATAATAATAATATTTTATTTTTTGTCACTATCATTATTAGTCTAAGTCATTTCTTGCATGGCCCGGTGCTGCTTGATGTCTTTTGTTGGGGGCTGAAATCCTCTCCGCGACGATGAGAGATCGAACGTAAAAACTGACCCAGTCCTAAATTACTGCCTAAACTCCAACAACTCTAAGCGTCATGTCCTTTTAGTAAAAAGGTTCTTTACAAAAAGGTCTCGCGAAACTATCTCCTTACCCTGAAACAAGTTTTTTAGCATTAGTCTCCATCTCATAGCTCCTAAAAGACCTAATTTCCACTTTTTCATCACTAACATTAAGTTGAGGGAAAAGATAAGCACAATGATCAACACCAAAGCCTCCAAGTATTTTTGGACTTAAACAAATTCTCCAAGTATACAACACATAAGATTTAGACAAGTCAACTTTGAAACAAACACTTCCAAGACAGCCAACTCTATTTGAAGAAGTTAATTTTTAAAAGATTCTTTTTGACCATTTGTTTAATAGTCCCATTTGAACCTCATCATTCTTATCAAATTTAGGGTCGTTCCTTAAGTAAACATCTCGAAGTTGTTAGGCTGTTCTTGAAGTTTTAAGCTTTTAATAAGCCTAGCCAAAAATAAGTAAACAAGATCTGCAACAAGAAGTAAAGTTGAAGTTTCCTAAATAATCTCCAGTTTTTTATTTCTGTTTGCTCATGACAGTTAAATCAGACTATTCAAACTCATAGTATTGTTTTTGGAATATTTTGAAGCACTAGTGACAAGGATTAAAGCTTTGACAGAGAACTCTTCCTTGGTTGTTCTAGTTCCAGCCTTTTTAAAAAGAAAAAGGAGGAGAAACGTTTTTTTGTTTCACTGCATGCCAGTCAGGACTGCAATGATTAGCATTGTCAATTTCTTCAAATTTCTTTTTTCCATATTGTTCCATTTAAGGAGTTTTGGCGACAATAAATTTCCCAAATCTTTCAGGTTTGGCGTTTTCAGCTGGAGTTGGAAGAACTGCAAGCGATTGAGCAAGTTGTCTATTTGCTAAAGCTATCACATAAGGAGGATAAACATTTGCCTTTTTATGAATCACTTAAGCCATTGAAGGAGGAAGAACAGCTTATTTAATGCTTATTTTTCCATAATGAAAGGTTTCCCCTTAAACAGAAAAGAGATTTTGTCCAGCATCAGTTTAAAATGTTCGAAGGAAAGTCACTGCGGAAAGAATTACATCGAATTCTTCTTTTGAAAAGAAAGATCCAGTTTCAAGTATTTTTTTGAAGATTCTAGCACTAAATCGATCATAACTAGCATTTTTGCTTGAAGAGAATTAAAGCTCGTTCACTAGAACAATAACAAAAGCCATTTATTGAAGACTTTTAAAATTCCTATCAAGTTAGATGAAGTTTTGTTCTAAAATGCTCTATTCTTTAGTGAAGTCGTATCTTATGCCAAAAGAATTCAACAGGCCTTATTTAAATTTTAAAAGCAATTACTGGTCGGATTCAATTGCTTTTTAAAAATTTTTATCAATGTGCAATAAATTTTAATAAATTGACATGGAATTTGTAAAATAATTATTATAAAAAAATAACAAAAAATTCCACATTTATAGTTAAAATTTTAACTTTTGATCAGGCAAATTAAAATTTTAACAAAAAAGATCGCTTAAATCATTTTGTTGATGGTAGAATTAAAATTTTAACTATAAAACTGGGAATTTCGGCCAAAAGTTTATAATAATTATTTTACAAAATACTGAATTTGTTGAAAAATGCATCAACTTCACCAAATTTCATTATAATAGCTCCTAAGCCTTTCTGACGAGGTCTAGGCAAGCAATTCTGTCCCAAATCCATCAGATACTTGGGTTTTTAAATATTTTAATTCTCCTGATAAACTTTAGAATTCAAAATATGGAGGGAAGTTTCAAATAGTTCTTGTTGGTGATAAAAAACCATACCCTGGTTTAGCTGTTTTTAAGTTTGATCCTAATTCCTCTACCACTTATTTTGATGTCAGGAGATAAGTTCCTAGGAGCCAAAAGCCTTAAATAAGCAGTCGTTTTAGACATTTATTAGGCCCTTTATATACTTCAGATCCCTAGCTTATTTCCTACTTAGACAAAGCTGATCTTAATGAATTCACTGCTGTTTCTTTGTCAGCCGTTCTTAGGGGATATTCTGCTTTTGTCAATCAACATTTTGCCTTGCATTCTCGTGAAGAAGTTAGAGATAGAATTGTGAAAAGTCTCTAAGGAGTTTAGAAAGCTAGAAAACTTTAACTTTCTCTTTTTCTTTAAATGCAGGAAAACTTGACAAAACAAAACAGGAGATTAGAAAGATAGAAATTCTTTAATTAACGTAGAATTGTTGCTCTTTCTTAGGATGTACCTAGTAAAGATAAAATTGACTCTCTTATCTAGCAAAATAATCTTTCTAGAATGCCTTTTTTACCTAAGAAGAAATAAGATCTACTCCAATTTCAACTTCAGATGTTCAATGTTGCATCTCTTATTAGATAATAGATCTTGAGCTTCTATAACTCTATTGAAAATAGATAAAATCTTTGGATATCTTTGCTAAACATCCCTAGAAAACATGTTCAATAGTTCTTTTCTCCTTTCAATTCTACTATTTAGCAAAGATAAAGCCTAAGGAACTAACTAATTCTTTAGTTGATGCCTCTCTCCTCCTAATAACTACTTGCTGGCTATATTTATTCAAAATTCCCTGCCTAATCTATTTCAAAAATACAATTGTTGAGGAATTAGACTTCAAAATTTTAAACAATTGTTTTAAACTATTTAAAAACTATGAATTCCTAGCTTTACTATTGGTTCAAGTCTTTCGCAAACTTCTAACATGCAAAATAGGCAATAGATGATATTGATATGATATATTTTAAAAAAGATTCAACTATTTTTTCTAAAAGTCAAAAAGACTTTATTTACATTGGAAAGGATGATTAGAACTCTCTTTATCTTCCTAGAATACAACAAATGCTTGTTTGGGCTACTTAATACAGAAATTAAATAATAAATTGGGTTTCTAATATGGTTTCTTTGATTTATTAAAAAAGTGTTGGATAAAACTAAAGATAAATTGCTTAGGACATACATTCTTTTATCGTTAGAGTCTCAAAACAACCTTAGGTTTTCACTTTTACTTTTAGTGGTCTAAGATATTGGTCTTCAAATGATATAGGAGTTAGCAATGTTCAACCAATCAACTATGTGGTTTAGTTTAAACTTGTGTAAGGAACCGTTTAATAGTTGAGTAAGGCTATCAGATAAGCTTTACTACATAAAATAGATTCAGAAAGTGATTAAGTCTATGTCAATTTAACTCCTACAGTTGTTTTTGATAGTGTTTCAGTGAAGATATAATCAAGATAAGCTCTTTCTAAAATTTTTAAAAGGCCTAGAGGTTTTACTTAGGAAATATCTACCAAGCTTTTCAATGTCTTAGCTTAGACTATACACCAAAAAAACTCTGTCTAAAAAAACTTGGTCCCAGCAGTTCATGGATGGGTTAAACCTATTGCTTTCTAAAACTAGTAAACAACTAATTGCCTTCTTTCAGCAATGCATTAGATAGCTTAGAAGAATGGAGTTGTCTTGAATGCTATGTAGATCTACAACATAAAAAGTGGATGGGCTATAAATGTCTGTATTTCTCACAATTGGCCTGTCTATATTGCTTCTTGTCCTTCTTATCAACCTGTATTTCCTCTACCAGAATCTTGGACTTTGTACGTGCTTCCTTATCATGCTTTTGCTATATAGAGCTAGCGCCTAAAGAAATAGTTCTCCTAAAAAAGATAGTCAAAGCCTTATGTTTTTGGAAAACCTAGAGATATCGACTATGGCTATTAGCTTTTCAACAACTCTATTTGTTTTGATGTTTAGGCTTACGCTGTTTAGGAATAAGTGCAATAGGTTTATTTATTGACTTGGTGGGGGAGAATAGATGGCTAATAATCTTTTGGAAAGCTTAGCACTACTAGAGATCTTCCTTTGACAGGTATTCAAATCATGCAAATGTTCATATAATACATTTTGTATATCGCTTCAAAGCCCTAAAGATTTGGAAAGACTCTTTACGTTTATTCTTATAACGGACCTAAATATTAATTCCGTTATCTCATACGTCCTTTGTCAAATAGAGTTTAGTAGATTCTTTCTTTTGGGAATATTTCCTCGTCTAAAGGACTTTCTTGTCTAAACAATGCTTTGGTGTTTAGAGATCCTAAATTCTTGTTTGGTGGAGGAAGTTTGAAGGTGAACAGCTAAAGCTTTAATCCTCCTGAAATGAAGAAAATAGACCTTGAAAAACTTGATCCACCTGTTTTCCTTCCTTAATGCTTCTAGGACTATTAGAGAAATAGATAAATCATTGATTAGTACTGTCTTGCTGACTCAAAAGCTGCTATGACTCTTGTTTATAGCTTCTTCAAACACATGTAATAGATTCTTAAGTAGATATCTCCTTAGCTTTAAGTAGATGTTCGATAGTTCACAAATGACTGGACAGCTCCTCAAGTTGCTATTCATCTTCTTTAGTCAGTTTTCTGTAAAGGCTACAATATCAAAGCTGAAAATGACTTGGATTATTTGATTCCTTAGCAAAAATCTAACTTCGGAGGAATGGTTGGAGGATGTTATGCTCATTTTGGGAGAAGAGTTGCTAGTTGTGATCTTTGCTCTGCTTATCCTGCTGCAATGACAAGAAAACTGCCTTTTTCGAGAATAAGTTCTTGGTAACCTATTGACTAGGGCTAGCACGCAAACATATTTTTCAAGAAAAGCTAACAAATGCTCACCCTTTACTAGTGTTCTCACATTAAATATGCTGATCATCAAATGCCTTTTATACCTATTAGAGGAAAATAAGCTCTTTCTTATCCCACCTAAATCAAGTAAAATGTCTATGTTTGGGGAATTACTTTGAATTGTCTAGTCCGCAACGGGGGTTAAGTCTAGCTTGTTAGAAGAGTTAGATATAGCAGCAAAGATTCTGGTTGGCCTTAGAAAAGAGACAAAAAAGGAAGATAGCCTAAATAAGTCCATGGTTTTAGAAACTTCAACAAGTCTTTATACAAGCTTAGAAGATAGTATAAAGATTTGTATAAAAAAGACCCTGTACAAAACGCTAAATATGTTGTGTTGTAGAAACTGGTCAAGTTATTCCTCAATTCATCTTATGGAAAGTTCAATCAAAGGAAATTTGATGGAAAAACTGTTCTTGGGACTCTCTAGTAGTAGATGAATCTATAGTACATCAATCTTTAACATCACGCTGGTTTTGCTGTTGCTACTACTCCAAACAATCAACACAGTAATTCAGGAAATCTTGTGAGACTTTCTAGCTATATTACTTCTCTTGTTAGGGTCTAACTTGCTTAAGCTATTGAAATCATAGGAAAACAAAATGTTGTCTATTTTGACACTGACTCCATCTATTTTTTCAAATAACAACTACCTCTTCTTGCCCATAAAATCACTAAAACGGGGGAGCTGGGCATGTTTTAAAAATAGAAGTTCTAGTTCTCTTAAGGGATAATACTCGGTCCTAAAATGAGATTTTTTAAAACATGCTTGAAAAACGATCAAGAGTTCATTTCAATCAGTTCAAAAACCAAAGGAATAAGCTTTGATGACTAGAAACAACAACCTTAATTAGAACATCTCTATCAAACTGTAAAAGAAAAAATCCTCTAAAATGAGTAGATAGGAGCAAAAGCTGGTGTTAAGCACTAAGTCTATAGGATTCCAATAGCTAGAAGATGGGTGTGGGACAAAATGAAGACAGGAAATGTTATTCAAAAGTATTAGAAAGTCATCAATTTCTATCAAAGGAAAAAAAGAATTGAAAGAAACTATATGGAACACATCAATTGGGAATAATATAAATAACTATGATTGTTTATAATAATATTTAATTCTATCATTTACCTAAAACTTGTATCCCCTATAATCCATACATACATATTAGATTATGTCTTAAAAAAATATACATCGTGCTATCTCTGGGATAAAAATTAGTTGGCGCTGTATTTAACATTATTTAGAAAGGCCTTGCTTTTCTTGAGTCTAGTCCTGTAATTGTTTATTTTGAATGAGCGAAGGGTTAAAATGAATAAACAAATGCAGCTCTTCCAACGTATCTATTTTAATGAAAATAAGTATGTCCCATTGCAGTGTCTGTGTTTACTAAAGAACTGTTCCAAGAAGTTGTGTTTGGTTGAACTAAAACATTTGAATTAATCATTGTTGCTTGATTTAAAGGATTATAGCACCTATTGTTTACCGCGAAATTCCATCTATTTATTCTAGGAAGCTATTGATTAGCTGAAAACAAAAAATTATTTGATTTTATTAATTACATATAAAACTAAGAATTGTCTAGTGTGTTGTCAACTATTTAAGGGTTTCCAGCGTTTCCTTGTATAGGTTGAGGGGGGTAATAATTGACGTCAAATTTTAACTGAAGAGATGTTATATTATGACTTAAACGAAATTGTTTTCTACAAAAAGAATATTTTAGGTGATCATTCGTTAAAAATAAAGCAACAACTTATGACAACGACTAACAACTCGAATTCACCTGCCATGAATTTCTAACAAGTTGACCGTTAGGTATTTGATATTGAGAACCTAACAACCATCCTTGACTTGTTATTACTATACCTCTCAACATTGATTGTTATATATACTATTTTATAGCTTATTAAGCGAAATAATAAAGATTAAGCAAATATTGAATTCTAATAATTCTATAGTTTCTTAATTGCTGTAGTTGCATTCCTGAAGTGTCAAATTAATTTCTATCCTGGTAACCTGTTGTAAACATAGCGTAAGGATTTAAAGTAAGTTATAAAAGAGTGTTGTATAAAACTTTCATAGGGATTAATTGATAACTAACAGGAGGTATTAAAACACCCAAAACAGCTGACAACAAAGGAATATAAAATCTTTTAACTTGTACAGGAACTGGATATGGTAAAAGATTCCCATTCTGCATTGAACACTGAGGTATTGTTGCGGATATCATTGGTTAATTACATCCTTTGCTAAAAAAAGGGGAATAAGGTGTTTAAAAACCCATTAAATTGCACGTGTTGTTTACTGACATCGTGTCTCCTACAAAAGTGTAATTAACGGTTGGATTATTTATTACTGTATAAGGATTTGAATTAGGGTTACTTAAAGCTGCTCCAGGTTGTAAAGATATGGGATTTTTTAATATTGAGTTGTTGTCTTGGGGATAGGTGGGTGAAGAAAGTTTAGCATTATATTAAGCTCTTGTAGAGCCATAGTGTCCATTAAATTGATAACAATTAGTTGTCCAACCTCCATTTGCTGACCCCGAACCCCAAGTATTGTTAAAACCGTATAAATTGCCATTCATACCACAAGCAAAAGCAGGTGACAAAGATTCTTAGGGGAAATTAGTATCTTGCCATGCTGCTATGCTATTCGTTCCCACCATTGATTTAACAGGACTAAAAGTTTTTGTTGCCAATGATTGATATACTGCTCCTCCGACGGGTGTGTTAAGTCCATTTGTGAAACATGTCTAAATAGCTGATCTTGAGGCTACGGGAGTGTTACTAGCTGTGGCAACACAAGACATACCTAAACCTTATTGATCTCTTCCTTATGCAACTGTTTATGAAAAACCTATGTCAGTTAAATAAGCAGCTAAAGTGTCATATTAGGTAATTCTCTATACTTAAGTGCCTTTTGATGTCACAACAAGTTGATTAATAAATGATTGAGCTGAATTATCTATTTGAAGCCCTCCTACAGGATTGATAGTTGTGTCCACGGCGACGTCTATTCTAATATGACTTCTATAAGGATCAAGAAGACCTTAGTTCAATTGAAGCATAATTCGAACAACATCATTAGGTGTCCAATATTGATTTGAAGACATGGGATCTACAGGCCATTCTTTATATTGTGTTGTAAATCCTTTAGGCATGATATTTGTGTATCTAACTTATAAAGGTATTTCCATTAAAAAAAATATTATAATGAATTTTTTTAGAAACACTTAAAAAGGGACAACATTTCCACCAACAAAATAAAAAACATTTAAAGTTTTATAGTCTTTGTGCTCTAAATAGTAGAGACAATTTCCGATATCGGTGTTCTTAAACGGTTCACTAGTTGGCAATTTATTCCCTTATTAAATAAAATATTTGAACGGTCAAATATGTAGTATAAACTATAAAAACACAATTCAATTAAGAAATTAGCGTTAAGCAAATTTATAGTTTAAAAGAAACGGAAAAACAATAAATGATATTATATATATTATTTGAATGAAAAGTGTATTACCATCTCAAAATATTTAATAGTTGAACTTTCAAATAGACATCGCCAATGTTGGGTAATAAGGGACAATCGCAAATTGGAACATTCAAATACCTCAAAATATATAAGGAAAAAAAATTCTTTAAATAAAAAACGGAATACATTTTTAACTAGGAGGAACTCAATCACAATTTCCTTCAGCTTTCACCATAAACTCTTCAATATCTGGTGGTTTTCTTGACAAAGATTGCAATCCAACAAATGTTTTGGCTTATTTTTTTCCCACCTAAATAAATTCAAATATATAAAATGACGTAATAACATATAACGTAAAATATTCATTAAATTGTCCTGTGGCTTGGTAAATAGGTAACAGTCAAACAGTTTCTTTAACTCTTAATTAAATCACTTAATAGAGTTCTAGACCTGTAATGTGTGGTACCACAAGCTTCCCAGTCGTGATAAAAATATATAAAATTAAATGAAATATTATAAATGATTTCTAGTTTATTAACATTAGGTGCTAGGTATGTCCCATCGATATTACGAACAATTGGAAGCGGTGTTGGGAAATTAATTGGAAAAAGCTCCCACATAAAGACGCTAGGATCAAAAATAAAAGCAAATCCTATATTAAACGCCGGATTAGGGGCTTTAAAATAAATAGGAGAAAACACTTTAAAACGCTTATAATAGCCTCCTATAACTAATAATGCAGATGTAAATAATCAAACTAATTAAAAATAAATGTAGTTAAAGTAAATATAAAATGATAACTAATCTTTAGCTATACATTAGTCTCCTAAAAGAAGAAAATTTATAAAAAAATTAAACAATAATGGAATAAGAAGAAGAAAATATTTGAAAAATAAATGATTTATATTTGATCATCACGTACCATACAAGTTTTTGTATTATTGAGATAGTTTTTGTATTTATTATTGAACTTTTTATTTATTTGTTTTAAAAGTGTATGGCTTAAAAGTTGTTAATTTAGCCAAAGCGTTGTCTTTAAAGCCTTAATAAGCTTGTTAAGGGAAATAGATTGAAGCAGCATTAAAACTTTATTTATTAGGAACATATTTTTAGGTTAAATATTTAACTTTTTAACTTCCAATGTCTCCTCTCAAAATTAAAGGTATTTTGGATTATTCTGCTCTAATTAAATAAGGGCTTCTACTCGCTTGTTATTTTATTTTGTCAAGTTTTTTGTTATAAGCCGTTTAAACAAAAGGAGTTTGTAATAAAAAAGAAACAGACATTGCTTGTTGAGGTCTATCCTTAAGTGATGGTGGTTTTTAAGCCCAATAAGCTGCAATAGAGCCTCTAACTTTATCTACTGACTAAGCTGTTTTAGGCTAGGCCAAAATTCTTCTTTTAAATTAAAGAGAAGGTATCCAGCTTTTATTCTATTCTATCTTTATATCAGGTGTTAAAGCCACGTTTCTAAAAAAGTTTTTCGCATATTTAGAATCGAAATTCTTTAATTGAGCTCCAGTTGAAGTTATTCTCTTTTGTTCATACTATTATTTAGTCAATATAACAACATTCTTATAATTCTAAACGGCTCTCATGAAAGAATTCCATTTATATAAAATGTTTGCTTAAAGATAGTTAACCATTGATATATATGAATAAGGATTCACTAAGCTTTGCTTTGGTTTTGGAATTGTTCTAGTCCTATTGCTAACATTGTCATAATATCTACCGGCGTATAAGTTCATTGAGGTTTTAGAAATAGCTCCTATTCCTGTAAATTTAAACTGATCGTTGGCTTCTGTTAGATATTGCACTATTCTAGGGACTCCTTATTTTATTTAGTCGGGGGTTGCTGAAATAAGGGTATAATTTTTCTGAGCTTTTCTAGGTTTTATAATCTATCCTGCCTAATCTGTTGGATAATATCTCTATCCATATTTTTTCTTAAAAATGCCGATTTATTGTTGTGGAAGTTCTTAGATGTCTTTAAAAAGCTAATCTTTTCTTTTTAACTTTTATAATTATTGAGGTGTGTATTGTTTCAATAATGCGAGAGGTGCTTCGTTAACCAGATTATATTAATATTTTGGAATGGTGTAATCTCTTTTAGGAAGTTATTAGTTGGTAAAAGCGGATAAAACATTTGAAATGTTTGTATTATTTGCTTATCTAGCTTTATTATATGCATTAAAGTTTTTAAGTGCCATTGCTTAAAACCTATTAAGGGGTTTTTTATTGGTTTAAAGGATTTATTAGATAACACTTGGTTGTACAGAGGTGCTGTTATTGGACAAATTTTTTTTATAAAGTTCCTAAAGTTTTGATGTTGTGTTTCCGGTATAAAGATCTCTAAAATTTGGTTAGTCGTAAAAAGGAAGGGCAGCTTTTAGTTTATTAATGTTGTTGGACATCACCTTAACTCCAGCTTTATGCGCTACTTGTGCTAAAACTTTTTGCCATTAGTCCTATGTAAGTTCTGTTTCCATAAAAAAATAAAAAATAAAAAAAATATTCTTTTTTCGGGATTTCAAAAA
>JACCDZ010343121.1_pt1 | contig 12476 bp, 5 predicted proteins | sample 7449551 | NCBI WGS metagenome assembly JACCDZ01 (sample SAMN15323452, study PRJNA562643) | freshwater metagenome | isolation source: river surface water | place: USA:Blue River Watershed | collected 2017-08-18
GCCAAAAGCACCGTTGAATCATCCAAATAGTTGACCCCTTGTTCCATACCCGATGGCAATGCGGCCTGCACCACCGTGGGGTTTACCGTGAAAAACAAAGTGTCATAAGCTGTGAATGTGGTGTATTTCGCGGCAAAGGCCAATACGTTTTTTCCAACTTTCCAGTTCGATATACTGGCTTGAAAACTATCTTGGGTGCTGCTTTTCCTCAATGTATCGCCGTTCAATAACAGGGCGATGTCGCAGACGCGACTGCTCCATACTTCGATTTTCTGGGTACTGCTGCCGCTGATGATATTGTCGCGCGATTCTGGCAGGGTAAATTTCGCAGCCAAGCCCGTAGAATAAATAGGCGTGAAAATATCGGTCCCATTGGCGCTACGACCCACTTTGCTGCCATCGGCATTGCGAAAAACAAAGGCCATTTGCAAAATGACTTCGCTGGCGCCGAAGGCGCCGCCCTGCGAATAAAAATCTTTTACGTGGTAGCGAATCTTCCACAAATCATTGCCCATGTAGGTCAATTTGGTGCGATTATCAGCCGTACCCCATGTGCCAACCACGTGTTTCCAATCGCTACCGCTAGTGCTAGTCGTGGTGATGACACCCGTATGAGCATACACCTGACTCGCCCCCACCAAAGCACCATTGCCCAACTTAGCATTATAGACGATAGTAACCGTGTCAGTTTCCTTAGGGAATACCGGACTCACCGATAATACTTGAGCCATAGAATCAACCCATCCGCATCCAATACAAACCAATAACAGCAGCAATTTTTTCATAGTTCCTTCAAAAATAGGCGATAAGTGTCGTTTTGACAATAAATCAACCCCAAAGGAGGCAGATATCGAAAAATACCCATCCGTAAACCATAACAGATGTCATCACAATTTCCATTCAAATCACCGAACTTTGACAACAAGCAACATCGCATGGAGCCACAAGAAAAAATCACGAATTCTCCCAGCCAGGGCACCTATCCGGTGGTGGGAATGACGTGTGCGGCTTGCGCGGTGAGTTTGGAGAGTTATTTGGGCAGTCAGAAAGGTGTAGAAAAAGTGGTTGTGAGTTACCCCAACCAATCTGTTTTTGTGGAATACCGCAACGATTTGATTGAAGAGTTGGATTTGGCGAGGGCTGCAAAAGAAATTGGCTATGAATTGCTCATCGGCGATGCCCAAGGTGGTTCAGAGGGAGCGGCACTCCGCGCGTCACAACACCTATCTACCCTCAAAACAAAGCTCGCCATCGCCACGATCTGCACAACACCCATCTTCGTGATGTCCATGTTCTTCATGAACAAAATCCCCCACGAAGGCCTCGTACAATGCCTCCTCGCGCTGCCCGTAATACTATTCAGTGGCAGAGACTTCTACATCAACGCCTACAAAAAACTCAGACACAAACAGTCCAACATGGACACCCTGGTGGCCCTTTCCACCGCCACCGCCTTCATATACAGCACCTATCAAACCGCCATTCAATACCTGCTTACCAAGCACAATCACGCAAACCACCCCCATTTTTACTTCGAATCCGCCACTGTGATCATCACCCTGATTCTGCTCGGAAAATACCTCGAAGAACGGGCCAAACAACGCAGTTCCGCGGCCATCAAAGACCTCCTTTCGATGCAGCCCACCCACGCAACCGTTGTGAGAAACAATGAAGAAATTGACATACCCACAACCGATATCCTTCTGGGCGATTTTGTCATCATCAAACCCGGAAGCCGCATTCCGGTAGATGGAAAAGTGAGAACTGGCGATTCCTACATCGATGAATCGGCCATCACCGGCGAACCCATCCCCACACACAAAACCAAAGGCAGCACCGTATATGCAGGAAGCATCAACCAACAAGGTGTCCTGAAAATTTTAGCCCAAAAAATAGGCTCACAAACCCTCTTGTCGCAAATCGTGGCGCGCGTGGAGCAAGCCCTGGGATCCAAACCCCAAATTCAAAAACTGGCCGATCGCATTTCATCCATCTTCGTTCCCACTGTCTTGGCACTCGCGATAATTTCCGCCCTGTTCTGGTACTTCTTTCCATTCAATACCCCCCAGGGATTTGCCCTCACCACCTTCATCAATGTGCTCATCATCGCCTGTCCTTGCGCGCTCGGACTGGCAACGCCCACTGCGCTCATGGTGGGCATCGGCAAAGGAGCAAAATTGGGCATACTCATCAAAGATGCACAGGCTTTGGAACTGGCTCACCGGGTCACCGATATCGTTTTCGATAAAACAGGTACCCTCACCCAGGGCAAACCAATGGTTACGCAGATCAAAACTTTTCCCGATGCAAAACATTCGCACCAAGAGATTCTGGGAATTCTATATCAACTCGAAAAATCCTCCGAACACCCACTCGCAGTTGCCATCGCACAACACTTACAAGAAATTTCGGCCAACGCGTTGAATCCACTCCCACAAATTGAAGCATTTCAAAATGTACCCGGCCATGGCATCACCGCACAAATCCACAACACCAACTATCAACTGGGGTCCTGGGATTGGATCACTCAGATAACCGCAGCCGATATCAGCCCCAACAGCCAAGCCTTGGCCATCCAACTCCTTCAACAAGCCCAAACCACGGTGGCGCTTTCAGCCAATAATCACATTTTGGCGGTCATTGGCATCGCCGACCCCATCAAAGAAAACGCTTTATCAACCATTCAAAACATTCAAAATCAGGGCATTAAAGTTCATTTGCTCACGGGCGACAACCCCCAAACGGCACAAGTCATCGCACAAGCCCTCAACATCCAAAACGTAGTGGCACAGGCATTGCCTAACACCAAATTGGACTACATCAAGACCCTTCAATCACAAAATTGCATCGTAGCGATGGTGGGTGACGGCATCAACGACGCACAGGCATTGGCTCAAGCGGATGTGAGTTTCGCCATGGGTACAGGTACCGCTTTGGCCATGGAATCGGCCAGTATTACACTCACAGCGGGGAAAATTTCAGGCATCCCCCAAGCACTACACCTGTCAAAACAAACCCTATCTACCATCCACCTCAACCTGTTTTGGGCATTCGGATACAACGTACTTTCCATTCCCTTGGCGATGGGCGTTCTCTTCCCCTTCACAGGTTTTACCCTCAACCCCATGATCGCCGGCGCGGCCATGTCGTTTAGCTCCATTTCCGTAGTACTCAACAGCCTCTGGCTAGCAAAAAGAAAATAATATGAACACGCTACAATTCAAAACCAACATCAACTGCGGCAACTGCATCAAATCGGTAACCCCATTTTTGAACGCTTTAGAAACCGTGGATCGCTGGCAAGTAAACACCGATGTTTCGGATAAAATCCTCAGCGTTGAAACCGAGGAATCAGAAGCCATGGTAAAACAACAAGTAGAAAAGGCCGTGCAAGATGCCGGCTTTCGCATCGAAAGCATTTAACCCTGCGCCAAAAGGCGATCGGGATCAGTCAATTTTGGTGAATTCGATTTTCTTGGTCACATCCGCAGGATTTTCCAACCACATTTCTTTGTTGGTCAATCTCAAAATGCGATACACTTTGGTACCCAAATTCACACCGCCCCAAGTTTGCTTGAGAGAGATCTTTTCTTTGGTATCGCCCCATGTCCAATCCAAATCCACAGTGGCCACGTTGAATGTTCCATTAAACAATTTGGTCTTGGTAACAGCAGTTCCCTTGTTTTCTTTGTCGAAAGTATAGATCACAGAATCTCCAACTTTGGGAGCAGCGCCACCCTCTAAGAAGGTATTGTTCCAGCGACCTTCCAAACGCCCCACTTTGGAACGCAAAGAGAAATCAGGACCTTCTTCATAAGTACATCCTTGAAAAGCTGCAGCAGCCACAAACAATACGGCGAATAATCTCATTTTCATCTGTTTATCCTTTAAGTGTTTGATACGAATTAAAACAAATTTTCGTGGAATCAAAAGAAAATACCCGAAATTTGCAGTATTGCATGGGATTGACCGGATTCGACGGGATGATTGATTGCAGTGTAAGCATGTGGTGCGTGGGAGGTTTGCACCAGAATCTCAGCCTTCAAACCATTAAGAGGCGAATCTAACTACGCCATGGCTGCCTAATCGGAATGATTAAGTAATTGCCATCTACCCCGAATGTCTCTATCTGAGCCGATGTTCGTCAGGGGTAGTCGACCCGCTCAGGTATGACCCTCACCCATCAACACAGGGGCTCATTACAAAGTTGGTTAAGGAATCACGTTGGCCAGGGTAGAGCCGGCCGATTCTCGAAAATTAATCTCACCCTAAACATGTAGAAAGCGCTAGTAGTCGCATAGCCGGACGGGGGTTCGATTCCCCCCAATTCCACTTTTTAGACACTTAACCCATTGATTTTCAATGGGTTTGTTTTTTTCTACAACAATTTTTCACACAGAATTCCAACAAATCGGAGGTTCCCCAAATCCAGCGAATTGTTTTATTATTTACCGAGTCCGTATTTGTCCACCGCTGGTTGTCCCCAAATATTGTCTTTAACTCTGTAAATTGTTACACAGTCTGTCAATTGACTACAAATAGAATCAACTTTTCCCCAAGCAAAATTACAAGTCCCTACTTGTTTCCCGTCTTTGTCGTAAACCTCATTACTAGCGTCAAAAGCATTTTGTTCCGCACAATAAACAGTTTGACCATTCAATTTGCACTCGCTAATTTCTCCTTTTTTGTAGGTCTTGTAAAGTTTATTTAGAGTCTTTTTGTTTTCAAAGTTGTCTTTTTTGCAACTAAAAAATCCAATTGACAATATCAATGTCATTGTAAAGATTGTCAAAAATTTGATCTGTTTTTTCATCTTGTTGGTCTTTTTAAAACGCCCAATAATTCGTTTACAAACGAAACTAATTCATAAATACTCGAAAAGCAATAACTTTTTGAAAATCTGAAACTCATCTCTAGAAACACGTTTCAATAGCAGTAAATGATTTTATGGTTCCTATCAAATAAATCTTTATACATCAAAGTACTGATTCACGACTTGAATACTTCAACAAACTGAAGTACCCCACCACCTTTCGTAGTTTAAATCATCAGTAAAACACCATTGATAGTAAACGCGTTATCATACGCACCCCCTTGATTGAGTATTTCCTCATTTTCTACCCAAACCCAATCGGGATTTCCACCCAAAAACGGGATTTTTATATTTAATTTATTAAATTCGTACAACTTCGGTTATAGAAAATCTGTCTATCGCTCGTAACAAATTAAAAATGATGAGAGTCCTGAGCTACATATTGACCTTTTTCGCCATCATCGCGAATATCAATACGCTCAATGCTCAATCAGATTTTAGTGCCTCCAATCGCAAAGGTTGTGCACCCCTAACCGTTCAATTTTCCGATCTCTCCACAGGTTCTATCGTTTCCTGGTCCTGGGACCTAGGCAATGGAAACCTCAGTAATCTCAAAAACCCGTCTGCCAGTTATACTACACCGGGGAAATACACCGTGAAACTAACGGTCACCGACGCGTCCGGAAACAAATTCTCCGCCACCAAAACGCAATTTGTCGTCGCCTTCAAATCACCCACCGCCGATTTCTCCGGTAGTCCAAGAACCATTTGTCAAGGCGAATCAGTGAACTTCTCAGACAAATCCACCCCCGGTGATACCACCATCACCAAGTATACTTGGGACATGAACGATGGAACCGTAATTACCGGATCAGCCAACCCAACACACTCTTTTAAAAGTGCCGGCACGTTTCCCATTTCTTATTCTGTGCAAGACGCCAATGGTTGTGTTTCTAAAACCGTTAAACCCGCCTACATCCTTGTAAATCCGAAGCCCACAGCCGATTTCACCACTGATTTTGGTATCGATTGCAAAGCACCATCCATTATCACCTTTACCGATAGGAGCAAAGGCAAAGGCCTAACCGGCAAATGGTCGTTCGGCGATGGCAATGAAAAAACCCTTACGGCGGGCGCAAGCATCAGTCATCAATATAACTATCTGGGGAAATACAACGTAAAACTCGTTGTGAAAGACTCTAACGGATGCATGGATTCCGTCATCAGAAATGCAGCAGTAATACTAGAACCTTTCACGGCCAACTTTACTTCAGACAAACAAGCATTCTGCGGCAGCGGTACCGTAAACTTCACCAATACCAGCTCGCCACAAACCGGCGTTAACTCATCATGGGACTTTGGCGATGGCACAACATCTAATCGCGCATTCCCAACCAAAACCTACAACCAACCGGGCAAATACACCGTTACATTAACCATTCAATCGATGTTTCGAAATTGCTCGGCAACGATTACCAAAAAGCAACACATCACCATTCACCCATCGCCAAAAGGAAAAATACACTTGAGTGATTCCGCCCCATGTAAAGTGCCTTTTACCGTTTATGCCACCTACATCGATACGGCTGGCTATAAAAACATTACTTGGCGCGTATCCACCAACAACGGCAAAAACCGCATTCTAGGAAGTAATAACCCCATGCGAATCGATGGCAACAACTATGGGCGATACCTAATTTCTGCCGTGGTAGAAAATAAAGAAGGCTGCATAGACACCATTGAATTTCGATACCTAGAGCCAGTCCTCATCAATGTGAAAGTGGAAGGCCGACGATGGGGTTGCGCGCCTCTGAAAGCATCCGTAAAAGCAAACATCCATTCCAATCACACCATAAAATCCGTGGTATGGGAATTTCACGATGGCGATATTAGAACCGAGCTTGAAGTCGAAAAAATCTTTCCTGATACCGGTGTTTTTGATGCCAAAATAACCGTTTGTGCCACAAAAAATTGCTGTGTGGTCACGCCCTTTAAAGTCCATGTTGGTATGAAAGTAAACCCAGCCTTCTACACCAAACCAAATGGCGAAATCTGTAACAATACAGACAAAATACTATTCCTCAACGCAACACAACACCCCGGCTTTGTCATTGATAGCTTTATTTGGGATTTCGACGAAACAGACGGAATTCAAAAGACCTTATTTACTCCGCCTTGGTCGGTAAGTAAAAAACCCTACGAGAAAACAGACATTTGGCATCGGTACGATAGAGATACAGGTTGGGTGAGCCCAAGTTTATATGCTTATCACCATGGGTGTGAGTCCTTGATAACAAATCGTGACTCCATCAAAATCAAAGCCGCCTTCGCCAAAATTGGGTATTTTATCAATATGTGCGATTCCAATGCATTAATGCTGTTTAACAAATCCAATTTGTACACGCGTTTTGAGTGGATCATCGACAATATAAAGTACACAACAGATACGGTTACACTATCGGCCAAATCTACCCACAATGTAAAACTGAGAATTTGGGACGATTCTACCGGCTGCGCAGATACCACGGTGTGGATGTTTCTGCCCGATCTCTATACTCTCCCTAGCATCGAAGAATTGGGATCCGATCTATGCGAACCAGGATATGTTCGACTTCGTGTTCAAAACGGACCAAAAGACAATGAATGGGTGGTGAACGGTCAAGTGTTTGCAAAAAACCGAAACTATGTAGAAATTCCTTTCGATACAGCTGGGGTTTACATTATTGAATATCGCTCACCGTTCGGAAAATTCTGCGATGGCATACAACTGCGCAGATACGATGTGGGGGAAACTGGTTTGCGCGGGTCGCTTACGCGTTCGCCGGGTTGCTTACCCATTTCTCTAGAGCTTTACGATTCTTCTTACTCGCCCAGAAAGAAACATGTTTGGGTCTTAAGCACAGGAGATACCATTCCCATTACATCAGCTCTCACAAAATACATCGTTAAAAACGCCAACGCAGATACCGTCTGGGCAATCCTAAAATCGAGCGCTACCAAACAGTCTTGTATGCCAACCGCCCGGTTACCCATCGCGATCAGTGGGCCAATTTTTTCTTACCGAGAATTGTGGGAACACAACTGCGATAAGAGTTTGTTCCAAGGTTTTGCAACCCCTTCCCAAACACTAAAATATAGAATCAACTGGGAAATGGGAGATGGCACCACTTATTCCACGCAGTTTGTTCGTCACGGTTTTAAAGATTCTGGCACTTACAAAGTAAAGGTTACAATTACAGATTCTTCGGGCTGTACCGCTGAAGAAGTTCGCAATGTTTACTTCCCAGGTAGCCGACTAAAATTGCGGGTAGCCTATAACATAATTGGTAGCAAATGTGCGCCCATGTTGGTTCAATTTAGAGACTCTAGCAGCACGTCTAACGTGAAAATCGTTAGCTGGAATTGGAATTTTGGCGATGGTACCTCCAGTATATTGAAAAACCCGCAGCACCAATATTTAAAGCCCGGCAAATATTCAATTACACTCACAATCAAAGATTCTTTGGGCTGCTCCGAATCACGAAAGTTCTTAGATCTAATTTTGGTTCCAGGGCCAGACGGACAGTTTACCTTTTCCCCCAAAATGGGTTGCCTTCCCCTTACAGTGGATTTCACCCACACAACATCGGGCTCCATTGCACAGAAAGAATGGGACATGGGCGACGGGGTAGTGAAAACCGGAAACGTATCCAAATACACCTACCAAAATCCAGGTAAGTATATCCCTTCACTGATTCTTAAAGACTCTTTCGGATGCACAAAGGCCATTCAATCGCCAGACACCATCGTGGTTTATGGATTGCCCAAAGTACAAATTCAGCAAAATGGTTTATGCTTGAAGGACTCAATAGAACTGCGTGCTGGAGCCATATTGAATTCCCCGAGCTTAGACAATGTAACCTGGTTGATTGAAGGAAAACAATACGCCGGGTTTGATGTGAAGGTAAAATTGGCCAAAAAGAATCCGCTCGTAAGGGTTTGGGCCCAAAGCAAAGAAGGTTGTGTAGATAGTTTTAATCGCAACCTGAGACTTTACGGTGGCAAAATAGCCATGCAACCCTATGATTCCATTGTGTGTTTGGGAAGCAATTGGAAAGGAGAAGCATCCTACATCTCCGACACAACCATAGTAAAACAAGGATGGTATTTGGATAATTCCTACCAAACCAATGCCTTGAAATTCCAGTTTGTCCCCCCCGGCTCCAACATTTATTTACTACAATTCAAAACCACTGATGCCATCGGTTGTCAAGATTCTTTGAATGCCCCCATCCGCGTTTTGGTTGGTGATACCGTTAGCCCAACAGCCCCAATATGGCGAAGGGTGAGCGTTACAGGCGACAAAAGTCACGAATTGGTATGGGGCAAAAACAACAGTTTTGATTTTAAGCGATACCGCGTTTGGGTTGATCGGGGAGCAGGTTTTCAATCACTCACAGACAAGTCATTACTAAACGATACCATCGCCAATGTGAACGATGCAAATAGTTTGGTTCGAAGCGATTGTTATAAAGTTTCAACAGAAAATTTATGTGGATTTACCCAAAATTTGGCCGATTTGAAACCCCATTGTACCATCGAATTGAAAGGCAAACCGCTGGTGAATGCTTCACAATTGAATTGGTCCCCCTACGTGGGTTGGCCCGTTGATTTTTATACCGTTTATCGACAAAAAAGCACTGCGGTTTGGGATTCCATTGGAAGAGTGAATGGATCTGAACTAACCTTCATTGACACCTCGATCATTTGCTATACTACACACGTTTATCGCGTAAAAGCCAAGGAAATCAATGGTTTGGGAGAATTTAGTTTCAGCGACACCTGTCATGTGAAGCCCATCTACATGAACACTGTGAATCCACCAACCATGCGAAGGGCCACGGTAATCAATGATGATTATGTACGAGTAGATTGGGAAAAACCCGCAACAAACCGGTTCCCGTTGGTTAACTATGTAATAAAAGGAGAACAAATGAGTTCGCCGCTCGGAAATCCATCTTCAGCATCTATTTGGCGATTACCGGCTTCGGAAGACTCTCTGGTTTTAAAGCACCAGCAAGTTGATGTTGACCGTTTGAGTTATCGCTACAAAGTGTTGGGCATCGATGCCTGTGGCGATAGTTCTGCTTGGACGGCAATCGCGCAATCCATGGTGTTAACCACATCGTTAAACAAAGATTACAATCCAGTATTGCAATGGAATAAATACCAAAAATGGCCGGATGGCGTGAGGGAATATTTGGTTGAGAGAAACATGGGCGAGGGTTTCAAAGTAATTGCCGTTTTATCAGCCAATGAAACAATGCACACCGATGCTTTGAATAGTTTAAACTGCATTCCCATGTTGGAGTATCGAATCACCGCAAATCGGAATCGACAAATACCATCAGACAGTACATGGATGCATTTATCTACAAGTAACGTGAGTCAGCCAGTCACAGAAACCAAGATTTTTGTGCCAAATGCCTTTACTCCCAACAGCAACCGGTTAAATGAGACTTTCCAACCAGAAGGTATCTATATCGCCAGTTACACGTTGAAAATATTTAACATTTGGGGAGAGGCCGTTTTCAGCGAACACGGATGTTCACCAAAATGGGATGGAAATTACATGGGAAAACAAGCACCACAGGGCGTTTATGCCTATCTCATTTTAGCGAAGGGCGTTGATGGCAAGATGTATTACTTCAACGGCGACGTCACCCTGCTCCGTTAAGGATCGATTGATTCAGTCTCCCAATGCTTTAAATGAAATAAGCGTAACATTGATCGTCACTGGAACTTCTTGTAATCGGCATCACAACCATTCCATACAACGCATCCTGCCGCACAAGCGTCTATCACACCACATCACAGTTATGCGGAAACCTTTAATCATCCTATTGTGCCTTTTTCTCCAATTCGCAAATGCGGATGCACAACTCTACTATAACGCCCCCAACGCATCGGCATACAACCCCCTCAACAACAAATACCTCATCACCAACCAAGGCAGTGGTGAAGTGTTTTATATCGATCGCGCTGGCAACAAAACCCTATTTGCCAAAAACCTCAAATCGCCCCGAAACATCGCCTTTCACAAATTGCCCATTGGCTACAGCGTGCTTGTGCTCGACTCCAACCGCATGGTGATTTACGACACCGCCGGCAATCAATTGGGCACCGAAACCGTGAGCGGCATCCAACAAATACAGGATTGCGTTTACGATTCAACCGCCAAAACATTATACACCACAGACCGCGTCCGTGGATGCATCTACAAAACCACCTTCGCCGCATCTTCGCCCTACGCGCCGCATACCACCATTTGGGTGAGCAACATCGTAAAACCCTCTGCCATCCTGCTACAAAAAAACAAAAACAGAATACTACTCGTTCAAGACACCACCAACAGCAACCTCATTGCCATTTCACTGTTGGATTCCTCCGTGCAAACCCTCAGGTCGCTCAACATCAAAAACGCCATGGGACTCGCCGAAGACGCGCAAGGAAATCTCTACATCGCTTCGGTGGGCGACAAATACATATACCAACTCAATAAATACTACAGTGGCAATCCCAAAGTGTTACTCAGCGAACCAAAGCCGGGCGATATCACCATCGTAAGCGAACGCAACGAATGGGTTTACACCTGCATCATCTGCGGTAAAGTCTTTGTAGCCGATATACATCTTTTCGGTCCCGACAGTGAAATTGTAGGCTGCGCGGGCGATAGCGTCACCACCTACAAAAATCCGTTTATCAAAAACATCGGCACCTTTGAACAAGGCAACGAATTCACCCTGGAACTCAGCAACAACCAAGGCGATTTTTCTAAGGGTTATGAACTCAGCCGCGTAACAGATACCCTCATCCCCGCCATGATTTCGGCAGTTTTACCGAAAAATCTCTCCGCGGGCATGGGCTATCGCATCCGATGGAGCAGCACCAAGCCCAAAATCACGGGCTACCTGCAAATGACCCAAATTCTCGAAGCACCCACCTTGTTGCTATCCGATAAGGGGTCTGTTCGATACGACTGCGATGGACTTGGCATTCGTTTGAAAGCCCAGGATTCAGCCATTCTCACTGATTATACCTGGCGTGTAAATGGCAGGGTCATCACAGATTCAACCCAGTTTCTCACGATCAAAGGCCAAAGCCAAAACACCCAGTTTGTACACCTCGAAGCGAAACAATCAGCCACCGGTTGCACAGCCCACGATTCACTGAAAATCATCTATGCCGCATCGCCCCAGGTGCCTCAACAACTCCCCATTATCCGCGTTTGTGCAAACGATTCTGTAATTTTTGGCGACACTTTTACCAATAACACTCACCAATACAACTGGAAAAATGGCAAAGGTTGGAACAGCCAAAACATGAAGCCCCGCTACAAAGCGCTGCAAACAGATACATTTCAATGCACAATTACCTCTACCCAAGGATGTGTATCGACCACCGCTCAAACCTTAACCGTAACCCAATACGATTCCATTCAATGGGTCACCCAGTCCGATACACTTTTAGAAGTCGCATCCAAACAAAAGGATACGCTGTATTGGTTTTACAATGGTAAACAAATTCGCGCCGACAAGCAGAACCAATGGTCACACCCCGATACCGGATGGTACCATGTGTGTACCGGCATAAAAAAACGCATGGGCCAAGTGGGTTGCATTCA
>JACCDZ011419124.1_pt1 | contig 12476 bp, 10 predicted proteins | sample 7449551 | NCBI WGS metagenome assembly JACCDZ01 (sample SAMN15323452, study PRJNA562643) | freshwater metagenome | isolation source: river surface water | place: USA:Blue River Watershed | collected 2017-08-18
AGCCACCCGTAGGTGTATGGACCGTGTCTCAGTTCCATCGGTGGGGGTCACCCTCTCAGGTCCCCTAGGCGTCATTGCCTTGGTAAGCCATTACCTTACCAACTAGCTGATACCGAGCAGGCCGATCCAAAAGCGATAAATCTTTACACCGAAGGGACTATCATGTATTACCTCACCTTTCGATGAGCTATTCATGACTTTTGGGTTCGTACCTACTTATTACTACCTCGTCTGCCGGTTGCCTTGCGGCCCCCTTGACTTGCATGCCTTATCCACGCCGCCAGCGTTCATCCTGAGCTAGGATCAAACTCTTAATATAAACTTTGAAAACCTTCCGAAGAAGCTAATCAAAGCGAACGGAACAAAATAGACGACAGTATAACCTGGTGACTATTTTATCCTGGGAGATTCACGGGTGCTTTCCCGCCTCCACGATCCTATCATCTGCGCCAGAACTGAATCTGAACTGGTCGCAGTATCCAACATTTTTTACTCAAAGAATATTTGGACTTGTACAGCAAAAGAAACTTTTTTACCAGTTCCTACTTGTACGTTCTCAATATCTTTATTTAACAAAAATTATTTCAATGACCAACTTGTACCCCTTAAAGAAAAATGACATCTTTCGAAGTCCTTTTCCCTCAAACCGAAGTTTTTCAGAGGTAGGGTCTATTATACACAGGGCGAAATGAGAGTCAAGCATATACGGCTTCATATCGAGGCTTTATACAACACCTCCAAAAAAGCCATATTTTGAGCCAAACTAAAGTGTGTTCTACCACACTTAACTTAAAACAATGATATCACCTCACTCGACACAGAATCCATGATCCTCTGCTGTTCAGCTATAAAGTATTTTACCTCTGCCTCCATAGCCATTCCCTCTTCGAGCAGGTAGTCATGTGTGGCGTCCGCAGGACGTGTGAGAAGTCCGTCGTATTCGTTTTTCTTTGTTGACCAGTAGCTGAGTTTTTTCTCGTATTCCTTGAGTTTCAAACGGTTGTCCACCTCTATTTTTTGGACAATATTTTTCTGATAGTCACCGAGGGTGAGAACCTCTGCAACATGCTCAATAAAGAACACATTGAATGCATGTGACTGTGCCTTGAGTGAATCAGCAGCTTTACTGAGACTGTCTGCGCCCACCTTTAGTTTGTTGAGGTATATTTTCGTAATCTTCCCTTCCTGATCATCGGTCAATTTTGCATTCACATAATCAAAAGAGTTTTTACCCGAGAGGCTCGAGATAGCGTACTCGAGTGAACCATTATTTTTGGTAGTTGCAGACACGCCTGACAGTTGCCCTCCAACAAGTAGTTCTTCCTTTGTAGAATTTTTCTTGTTTTTATAGAGACGCATACCCTGACCTATCTTTGTTAAAGATGACTTCACTACATCCGCTGATATTTTGTAGGTTAAACATTTCTGTCCCTCCTCCAATACTTTACATGACGATTTTTTTGGAATACCAACAAACTCTCCACGACTATTCACAACCGCTCCACTATTATCAAAAGGCTTTACGCTCGAATTGAGTTCGATTGCAGTGGTGGTTTTCACTGTGACCGTTCCCTGTGCAATATCGGCACCACCGTTAGTGTCGCGCATTGCTGATGATCCGAATACATACACAGTGTCGCCCACTTTTACACCCGCATCATGTACCATTTTTACGAAAGTAAAAGGCCCTGATCCCGATATTTTATAGAAAGCGATATCGTAATTTTCATTAAAGCCAATCAGTTTTGCAGTTTTTTTCGTACCGTTTGAAAATACCACAGACACTTCCTCTGTTGCATTAACTACATCACCCGCACTATTTTTTATGAGCACAGTGTATGCACTCACAATCATGTGCCCCTGTGCATCAATAATCACACCGCTACCTGAACTAGTCGCTGTTTCTACAGCTACGATAGCTGGACGAACTTTTGCTGTGACCTGCTGGAGTGAAAGTGAAGCAGATGTTTCAGTTGAAGTCTGAGGTACCGCAGTTTTTGACTGATCAAAAACTGTCGCGCCTTTGTTGCCTGCGCGTGCCTGATCCAATTTATTTTCAAGCTCCGCTATTCGTTTGAGGAGTTCATCAGTTGATGGTGCAACAAAAGACTGTGCCGTGGGCAAAGTTTCAGATGTTGTGCTCGAAATAGACATTTCTGTCGTGGTTGCCTTCTTTTGGAAGAGCTTCCATGTTGCAGGTTTCCACCACGCAGCAGAAACTGTTACGGGGAAAATAAAGGCTAAAAGGAGGCCTATGGCTATAATTCGTTTCATATACATAAAATTACTCTTATACAGGGAAAAAGCAATCTGTGAACACGGAGGGACTCGAACCCTCACCTCTTGCGAGATACGCTTCTGAGACGTACGCGTATACCAATTCCGCCACGTGTTCATATAAAAACTGAGGCCAGTGCCCCAGTTTTTATTATACTGCCTATTTTCCTTCCTTCTTCTTTTCCTGCCACTTGAACACCGATACGAGGAGTGGTGAACCGAGGAATATTGATGAGTATGTACCCATGAGGATTCCTACGAGGAGTGCGAGTGAGAAATGTCGTGTTGCTTCTGCACCGACGAGGTAGAGTACGAATATTGCGATGAGTGTAGTCAGAGATGTGTTGATTGATCGAACAAATGTCTGATTGATTGATTCACCCACAATAACGTCAAACGGTTTCTTTAACTTTCCTTCGAAATTGTGTTTGAGGTTTTCACGGACGCGGTCGAATACCACAATGGTGTCGTGAATAGAGAAACCGAGAATAACGAGGAGTGCAGTCACGAACAATGTGTCCACCTCTACACCTGCAAAGTGTCCGAGGACAGCAAACACACCAGCTGGAACCACCACATCGTGCACGAGAGCCACGATAGCAATGAGACCGTATTTCCATGATGCTACAGGTCGAGAAACGCCTCGGAATGCAAAGGTTATAAAGATAACAATCGCAATCAATACGAGAGCAATAGACATCCATGATTTCTGGAGGGCTTCCTCACCGAGGATTGGACCTACTGAGTCAAAACGCTTTTCAGAAATAGTTGTTGTTGAACCACCTGAAAGGGCTGTGAGAATAGTATTGTGGAGTTCTGGAGTCAATTCTGCTGTTCGGATGATGAATCCAGCATCACCTGTTTCGCGCACTGAATATTCACCAAAGTCGAGAGCGTCGAGAGCCGGCTTTACTGAATCTACAGTAGGACGTGTTGATGAAGCGTATTCGATTTCGATGATTGATCCACCTTTGAAATCAATACCTGGTTTGAGTCCCCAGATAGAGAGAGCTGCAATCGAGGCAACCAAGATAATACCTGAGATTGCGTAAAAGAATTTTCTGTATGTAACGATAAACATATATGTTGGTATTAGTTAGACTTTTCTTTAGACGGAATAAAACCTGAACCAAAGAAGAATCGTGTAATCTTGCCATCCCCTTTTGCACCTACAGCCATGAGCAATGTTCGAGATGCTGTGATTGCAGTGAACATTGATACCACCACACCGAGTCCGAATACGAGGGCAAATCCCTTTATCATCGGTGTTGAAGCAAAGTAATAGAGAATTACCGCTGTAATAATAGATGACATGTTTGAGTCTCGGATAGAGTTCCATGCGCGATGGAATCCTTCTTTAATAGCGAACTGGAGGTTGTGACCTCGCTTGAGCTCTTCTTTCATTCGTTCAAAGATGAGGATGTTCGCATCCACGGCCATACCCAGGGTGAGAATGAATCCAGCAATACCTGCGGCTGTGAGAGTTACAGGAATAAGTTTAAAGAGTGCAAGGTTGAGAACAACGTAAATGAGGAGAGCGATTGTCGCAACAATACCTGGAATGCGGTACCAGATAATGAGGAAAAGTCCGACAGCAATGAGGGCAATCAGACCTGCGAACACACTCGCGTCGAGAGCACCCTTTCCGAGGGTGGCACCTACTGTCTGAGTAGAGGCGAGTGAAATCGGCACAGGAAGTGCTCCGTAGTTGAGGTCGCGGACCAAAGCCTTTGCCTCGTTCACATTAAATGAACCGTTGATAACCGCCTGACCAGATGAAATTTCAGTCTGAATAACCGGAGTAGAGATAGGAGCTCCATCGAGGAAGATTGCAAGGATTTTTCCTACATTTGCTTTTGTAATATCAGCAAACATTTTTGCACCCTCTTCGTTGAATTCAATACCTACGTGTGGAGCGTATGTATTCTGATCAAATTCCAATCGAGCCTTTTTGAGGTAGCGACCAGTGAGTCCTGTTGAAGCAAAAATATCGTCAAAAGTAGCGAGCTTCTGTTCCTCTGGAGTGAGCTTGTCTGCACCTGGCTTCATGAGGCGGAAATCGAGAGTTGGAGTCTTTCCAATCATATCAACAGCCTCCTTTACATCACTGACGCCTGGGAGCTCAACAATGAGGCGGTGTTCTGTAGCACCTACAACACCTCCAGTCTCCACCTGAACAATAGGTTCAGATACACCGAAAAGGTTCACACGTCGTTCTACAACTTCTGCGAGAGAAGACATAGCACCTGATATTTCAGCATCAGGAAGCTTTGAAGTGTCAGCACGGAACACGAGATGTGTACCGCCCGAGAGATCGAGACCGAGTTTATAAGGGAATCGTGTTTCAATTCCTGCTTTATCATACGTAAAATAACCAATTCCGAATGCTATAACCAAAAGTATCAGTGCTGAAATTCTTTTTTTCCACATATAAATTAACTATTATTGTAGGGCAATACTAGCGTGTATCCCTATATTTTGCAAAGCTTTTTGAGTTCTGCAATACCTTTTTCTAAAGTCACCTTTGGTGCCCAGCCCAGGAGCTTTTTTGCCAGTCGTATATCAGCCATAGTATTGCGCGGTTCGAGACGTGCTGGAATATACTCAATCTTTCCGCCAATGAGTTTAGCCATAGTATTTACCGAATAACTTTTACCTGACCCGATATTGATAACTTCACCCTTCCCTACGTTTTTAGATTCCGCTGCGAGCATGTTGGCAGAGACAACATCTGTCACATGAGTACAATCACGGGTCTGTTCTCCATCTCCGGTAATGGTAATTGGTTTACCGTCTTTTGCTTGTTTCAAAAACTTTGGTATTGCTTGGGCATATGCACCGTCAGGCTCCTGTCGCGGACCGTAGACATTGAAATAACGCAGGCAGACTGTTGGCAGTCCATATACATCGTAGGCAACCTTTGCGTAGAGCTCGCCAGCATATTTCTGGAGAGCATACGGGCTTTTTGGATTCGGTTTCATGGTTTCAATCAATGGCAAAGTGTCCTGGTCTCCGTACGCAGAACTTGATGCTGAGTACACAACACGACGTGCTTTTGCATCACGTGCGGCGAGCAATACATTGAGCGTTCCGTTTATATTTGCATCATGCGACTCACGAGGAAAATCTATTGAAAACGGTACACGTGGGAGACAAGCCAAATGGAATACCACGGCCCCCTCACCGATGGTCTTGAAAGCTTTTGTCAGGTCAGCCTGATTCCGTATGTCCCCTATCTGGATTTTTGCCCTCTTGTCCACATTTTCTTTTTTGCCGTTCGAGAGATTGTCGAATACCAAAACTTCATAGTTTTTCTTTAGTAATGCATCAACGAGATGAGAACCAATAAACCCAGCACCTCCGATGACAAGTGCTTTTTTAGAATCTCTGGTTTTAGTTTTTGATGTATTTTGCATAGCGTCCTTCTTTTTTAACAAATGCGTCACGCGGCTCGAACTGATATTTATATCCGTACATCTTTGCAAGCTTTGATCCATCTACTGCAATTGGATATGAGTATGACTTCCAGCCTCCCTTTGAAGTTGGGACCTTACCTCGTGAAATATGCCACATGATACAGAATACTGGTCTGATGAGGTATGGACTCACGCGTACAGCCTTTTTATTTACAGCCTTCGCCATGTCAGGTCCGAGCACGGGCGCGCCTGGTGGGCAGATATTGAACGCTTCATACTCTCCTTTTGCAGGTGTGAGCGCGAGAAGTGAAACGATGTCAGTGACATCATCCTCGTGGATAAACTGACGAAGCCAATTTTTTGTAACAGGAACAAAAGAAACCATTGCAGAAATCAGGCGATGGATAAAGTTTTCACGGAGCTGGCCCGAGAGGGCTGCCTGAAGACCGAATCGTATACGCATGTAGCGACCGCGAGGGCCGGTGATAGCAGCTGGACGCACAATGAACACCTGGGGTGTTTTCCCCTTCTTCTTTGCTTCAGCGTATTTTACCTCGAGGTGCTCCTCGGTGATTCTCTTTTCTTCGGCGTAGAGGTAGTCAGTCTTTCGGAAACCTTCTGCTTCTTTAAAATAATGATCAATAGTGTTGGTTGGGTACGCTCCGTATGAAGCTACCGTTGAGAAATGAATCAGTTTTTTAACCGACGGTGTGCTAAAGGCGAAATCAAACACATTATCAGAACCATCAATGTTCCATTTCCACTGCACATCCTTTTTGCCATACATCTCACGAATCTGCCACGCAGTATGAACCACCACATCAGGCGCAAAAGCCTTTGCCTGCGCGAGCCAGTTTTCTGTATCAGCGAGGTTTGATTGTATAAATGTCACCTTCTTGTTTCCTGCATACAACTCCGAAGCGGGTTCTTTGTCCACAGTGAAAATAGCTTCGACATCAGGTCGTTCTACGAACTGCTGAATGAGCATTGCACCAACATATCCTGAGCCTCCGGTAATGAATAGTTTAGACATGTGTTTATTTTCCTGTTCTTGAAAGAAGAGTCGCTATCGTTTGTAATGCAATCTTTATGTCGAGAAAAAGTGATCGATTCTTTATGTAATAAAAATCATAGGCGAGGCGGACTTTGGTTTCTTCGAGTGATTGCGGTGGCAATTCCTGTCGAATCTGCGCCCAGCCTGATAGTCCCGGCTTTATGATTGTTCGTAGATTATAATACGGAATCTGCTCGGAAAGTTTCACCCCGAGGTCATATATATCAGGTCGTGGGCCGACGAGGGACATATCCCCTTTTACGACTGAAAACAACTGTGGTAATTCATCTATGCGAGTCTTTCGCAAAAACTTTCCGACGCGTGTAATACGATCATCGTTTTCCTTTACCCACACACCCTTATCGCTTGTGCGCATACTCCGGAACTTTGGCAGTTTTACAACTTTCCCTCCTTTACCAATTCTTTCTTGAACTACAAACACAGGCCCTGCATCATCGAGCTTTATAGCCACATACACAAACGGATAGACGATCAGAGAAACTATTGCGCCAGCACCAGCAACAATCAGGTCTGTCGCGCGTTTGAGCGCATCATAAATATATTTTGGATATGAGGAAATATTTTCCAAAAACCATCCATGGGTAAGAAGGGTCAGAGCCACACGGCCAAATACATTTTCATATATCTGATGAATATCAATGAAACGAACCTTTGATGACAGGAGGTTATACAGTGTCGGCAAAACAGCCTGAGCTTTCGGATTAGAAAAATCTATAACAATGAGTGACGCACCCTCGGTAATGCTTTTCTTTACCTCAGCCTCAAATCCAACCGGCAAAGAATCGAGATCAAACATTTTCACGAAACCAACACTCTCCAATTCCTTGAGCTCTACACCCGTGCCAAACAGAATAGCCTCTGAACGCTTCTGGTGTATGAAAAAACGATACACAAACGCCCTCCAACCAAAAATAAGTGCTGTCGAAACAAAGAAATAAAGGAGTAGATTCGTCTTTGGAGTAATCGTAGATGTCAGGGCAAAGTAAAAGAATCCAACAGCTATGGCTGCATTTGCGAGCTGTGTGTAAAGGAGAGTCTGATACGTTGCTGCACGTAACAGAGTTGTCCCCCGCTCATAGAGACCTGCGATAAAGTAACAGAGCACCCACAAAAGGAAAAGTGCAGAGAATGGAACCAAATGCCCCATAAACACATTATAGTCAGGGAGCATTCCGTATCGGATGAGCAAAGTCACCCACAGAGCCACCACACATGTGACCAAATCGCCCAGGAGGAGTACTATCGGAGTTTTACGGCTCAGCATATGCATATAGAGCTATAATATACAGGAATACACAGAGGTTACAAGCAGACGGCGTATTAGCGTAAAAATCCCAAAAAAGCTATAATCTAGGCTACAATATGACAGACGCACAAAAAGAAAAACTCCTCATCGTTATCACCAAATCAAACTTTGGTGGTGCACAACGCTATGTTTATGATCTCGCGGACTCAGTAAAAGACACCTATGACGTCACAGTTCTCTGTGGAGGTGAGGGTTTAATGAAAGAACGTCTCATGGAAAAAGGTGTACCCGTATTCTCTATCCCCTTTGCTGGTCGCAATATAAATCTTTTTAAAGACGTCTCAATATTTTTCTGGATGATTTCTTTTATTCGTAAAGAAAAGCCAAGCATCGTCCATTCAAACAGTTCAAAAATGGGTGGAATCACTTCTGCGGCAGTACATGTGGTTCGATTCCTGTCTCTCTTTGAAAAAAAGGAGAATCGCACAAAAATAAGGAGCGTCTTCACCGCTCACGCCTGGGCATTCAATGAAAACCGAGGGACTGTATCAAAAATACTTATTACTTTTTTCCACTGGCTCACCGTTGCGCTGTCTGACAAAACTATTGCCGTATCAGGAGCCGTAAAAAAACAAATATCTCACACACCGTTTATCAATCATAAAATAACCGTCATTCATCCGGGTATACAGTCATTCTCACCACTCTCTCGTGCTGATGCACGAACTCGCCTCAATATTCCTCAGGACTCTTTTGCCATTGGTACTATCGCCGAACTACACACCGTAAAGGGCCTCAACTACGCCCTCTCTGCAGTAAAGGACCTGCCTTTTAACTTTACCTACACAATCATTGGCGAAGGTGACGAGAGATCTAATCTCGAAAAACAAATTGCGGAAAATCCTACACTCCAGAAAAATGTAACCCTCAAAGGTTTTGTAGCAGACGCGAGTCACTATATCTCAGCGTTTGATGTATTCCTCCTCCCTTCACTATCTGAAGCTTTTGGATATGTCATCCTCGAAGCAGGATTCGCACAGACACCTGTCATTGCTTCATCCGTAGGAGGTATTCCCGAGATTATCGAAGACATGAAGTCGGGTATTCTCATACATCCTCGTAACACAAAAGAAATCGTTCGATCACTTACCGCTCTCCACGCAGACTCAAAAACTCGAGATGCAATCGCACACGAACTCAAAGAAAAAGTCACCGCACAGTTTTCACTTACAAAAATGGCAGAGGAAACTATCGCTGTATATATATCGTAGTCGGTATTTTAGATACCGAGGAATTCGTGCTTTGTTTCCTCTTTATGTACTCCTCTCATATACCTCCGCTGAGACTGTAGTATTCCGAGGGCAAAGAACGATGTCACGAGGTGCGATCCTCCATATGAGACGAACGGTAGCGTAATACCTGTTACCGGCAAAAGCCCCATATTCATACCCACATTGATCACAAAATGACTCATAAAGAGCACAGATAGCCCTAGACCGAACAGGATTTCAAAATTGGTTGCACCTCTCCGCGCATTGGCAATAATACGCCACACCAGCACCCCAAACGTTCCAAAGAATATTATTACCCCAAAGAACCCCCACTCCTCAGCAAAAGCCGCAAAAATAAAGTCAGTCTGATACTCAGGAAGGAATTTTAGCTTTGACTGAGTTCCGTAGCCAATTCCCTTTCCAAACAACTCACCCGATCCCACAGCAATTGTAGATTGGTACGCATTATATCCGGCACCACGGATATCAGAGAGCGGATGAAGGAACGTGAGGATACGATTTTTCTGATAATCCTTGAATCCGAAATTCCATAACAATGTAAACACTATCACCGCTCCTGCAAACAGTATTAAAATATGTTTCTTTGAAATTCCCGACACGAGCACCATACCGAGCCAGACACAGGCAATGATGGCCGCTCCTCCGAAGTCGGGCTGTACAGCGACAAAGAGGAATAATATAAAGGCATACACACCAGATACAATGACGTGACGAATGTGCGCAATCTCTACATGTCTGCGTGAAAAGTACTTTGCCAAAATGAGAATGAGAAGCAGTTTTGCAAAGTCAGTCGGCTGGAACGAAAAGAGTCCGAAATCAATCCAGCTTTGTGCTCCCTTTACCGCCTTTACTGCAACGAGGAGAAACCCCAGAACCGCCAACAAAACACCGAATAACGTCACCAGCACCTGTGTACGCTTTAAAAATGACCAGTCAAACACACTAGCGCCAAAAAACACAACCAGTGCGATAGCGAGCCACACAAGCTGTTTTTCAAAATAGTAATTATTCCCCACAAACGAGTTCATGGTAACCAGTCCAAAAAGGACAAGTAAAACAGCCGAACCAATCATGATCCAGTCCAAGGGAGAACGTGCGATGCGCGCACTTATACCTTTAACAATTTCTGTCATATTAGTTTCGTGGACGCGCCATGAATATGAGCTCTGTGCGCACTATCGGGCGGAGGAAAGTTTCTGGCCAGGTAAAGTAAAGAGACTGTGACTGATTTGGTCCAATATATTCAATAACAGTTTTTGAGAATGATACCCGATTATCATCCGCATCATAGAGAACAATAAAAGCATCAATATTAGAGAAAGCAGCGTCCACAGCCATGTTCTGAATCTTTACCTCGGCCTTTGGAGCATCGGTCTGTGTGAGATCCACATTCTGTGTACGAATCTGGGTCAGCACGCTTCCAGGTCTCCACGCAGGTGTGCCTGTGAATTCAAATGTTGTGCGTGCCGGAATACGAATACCTGTTCTGATTCCCCCTTCGAACACCACAAACTTTTGTCCCGCCGGCACAAATGTTGATCCTGTCTTTTCTGCAATCAGAATCCCCTCGGTGTCATAGAGTTTAAAAACATAGTTAAAGGCTTTTATCTCAACATTTTGGTTAGGGTTCTGAACGTATGCGAGCGCATTGTATACACCGGGCACCACTTGCATAGTATAGCTCCAGAGGACACGTGCAGGATTAAAATCAGCCGGACAGAGTCGAGCACACTTTCCTCCGCAGTCTACACCGCGTTCCCCACCATTCTGTTTTCCGTCAGTACATGTTGGCGGCTCATAGAGAAAATAAAAAGCGGGCACAGCAACAAAAAGCACGAGGACAAACATTAATCCAAAGAAATAGCTGAGTTTTCGTTTAGTTGCCCAGGTGGCCATATATCGTCAGTGTATCACAAGAAATATGCCTTATAAATGCACGCATGAAAAAACCACCCTTTCGGGTGGTTTTTTCGGATTGAATTCTCTGTACTGGCGACTACCTACTTTCGCCCTGTAGGACTATCATCGGCACTACGACGTTTAACTTCTCTGTTCGGGATGGGAAGAGGTGGTTCCATCGCGTTGAATCACCAGAACAGAGAATTCAATCATGTTGTTTTTTGGAAATATGTAAGTCAGGTATATTAAAATCTGAGAAAATTAGAACCGGCATGTACACCTTGTACACCCGTGTGATTCATAAATTTCCTAATAAGATCGAGCAATTAGTACTTCTCGGCTTAACACATTACTGTGCGTACACCTAAAGCCTATCAACCTAGTAGTCTTCTAGGGCTCTCAAACGATTCCTTATCTTGGAGTTGGTTTCCCACTTAGATGCTTTCAGTGGTTATCCATTCCGGACATAGCTACTCTGCGTTGCCACGGGCGTGACAGCAGATAGACCAGCGGTCCGTTCACTTCGGTCCTCTCGTACTAGAAGCAAAGCTCCTCAAGAATCAACGCCTGCAGTAGATAGGAGACCAACCTGTCTCACGCTTCTTTTCGCACATTGCTGTGCGGAATGGACTATATCTTCATCCTTATCTATTTTGTTAATAAGGAGATCAACGTTTAGTCTCTACGGGCATTTCATAACACGAGATTCGTGTAACAAAAATTCCCTCGGTATTGTCCCTACATGTCATACCATGTCTGGATTTTACCGAAATAAGTTGATGACGTGCGTAAAGGTTACCCTCTACGACCGCCGTGATTGGTTGTGTCTCATTTGTCCTTGATGTCCGAGGGATTCAGACTGTCTAGCGCATGACGTACCACTATGGTACTTCACGATCTAAACGGTCTGAACCCAGCTCACGTGCCTTTTTAATTGGCGAACAGCCAAACCCTTGGGACCTTCTCCAGCCCCAGGATAAGACGAGCCGACATCGAGGTGCCGAACTCCGCCGTCGATATGAACTCTTAGGCGGAACGAGCCTGTTATCCCTAGAGTAGCTTTTGTCCGATAATCTCCGGCCGCATCTAACGCGATCCGTCGGTTCACTTAGCTCTGCTTTCGCATCTGCTCGACAAGTACGTCTTACAGTTAAGCCAGCTTATGCCCATACACTATCGCCACGGTTTCCATTCGCGGCTAGCTGACCTTAATAGGCTCCTCCGTTACTCTTTAGGAGGATAGCGCCCCACTAAAACTACCCACCAGATAC
>JACCDZ010158976.1_pt1 | contig 12471 bp, 11 predicted proteins | sample 7449551 | NCBI WGS metagenome assembly JACCDZ01 (sample SAMN15323452, study PRJNA562643) | freshwater metagenome | isolation source: river surface water | place: USA:Blue River Watershed | collected 2017-08-18
GATCCCGAAGATGTTTTTTTTGATAACGGTGAATTTATGAAACTAATGAATATCAGTAAAAGAACAGCACAGGAATGGAGAAACAAGAAAATTATCGAGTTCTCTCAAGTAGGTAATAAAATCTATTACAGACTTTCAGATATCCAAAAATTACTAAATGATAACTATAATTCTAAGTAATAATGGAACATACAGCAAACAACAAACTGATGGTTAGTATTTACAAAGAGTTCAAATACAATTTAGGAGAAAGAAATCTTTTAGAAGTATTACAAGAAATAAAATCAGATAAATATCAAAGTGAAATTAATTCTATCCGATATGCTTTGCATAAAGGAGATGAAAAAACAGCCGAAGAAATCAAAAGTAATTTATTAGGTTTTACAACTTCTGGAACATTTGGAGAAAGCAGAACAAAAGCAAATATAGTAACCTATTCACAAGTAGTATGTTTAGATTTTGATGATATACCATTAACTGAAATAAACAATCTTGTAACGCTTGTGAATGGCTGTAGATACACGTTTGCATCATTTATAAGTCCAAGTAACGAAGGGTTAAAAGTATTCATTAAAGTCAATTCAAATGCAGAACAACATACAACAGTTTACAATCAAATCGCAAATTTTTATAAAGAGTTATCAGGTTATGATTTTGATGCAAAATGTAAAGACATTACCCGATTGTGTTTTGTTTCTTGTGATACTGAATTATTTATAAATGAAAATGCAGTAATTTTTGAAGTAAAGGAAGAAGTTAAACCATTGAAATCAGAACAAATAAGAGAAGTCAAACACGACCTTACAACAGATGAATTATTAGATAAGTGCTTAAAGTTTACGGAGCAAAAAGAACAGTATTATAATGGTAACAGAAACAACTTTATTTTCCTATTCTCTTGCAATGCTAATAAGTTTGGTATTTATGAAGATGATACATTGAACTATTGTATTAATAATTTTGATTTAGAGGAAAGAGAAATAAAAGCAACGGTAAATAGCACATATAAAAACCAAAGTGCAGACTTTGCAAAGTTTGCAAAGTTTGCAAACATGCAAAGTTCCAAAACAGATAGTATTATAAATACAGACAATAATTTTGATGATTATGAAGATTGTCTAAAAGGAACGCCTATAATTCCACAATCGGTTTACGACAACCTACCACCTATTTTGTTTGAAAGCTGTCAAGTGTTTACACAAGAAAGAGAAAGAGATACATTCCTTACAGGAGCATTAGCAATTTTATCAGGTTGCTTACCTAATGTTTCAGGTTTATATAGCGGTAGCGTTATTTATCCAAGCTTGTTTTCTTTCATTTTAGCTCCAGCAGCTTCGGGTAAAGGTGCGTTAAAATTTGCAAAAGCATTAGCCGACAAATACCACGATAAAACATTAGCGGTTTCCATTGAAGATAAAAAGCGATATGATGAAAATTTAGCGGCTTATAAAATGCTAAAATCAAAAGGTAAATTAGAACAAGGACAAGAAATGCCACAAGCTCCAAAATTCAAAGTGGTTTACATTCCGGCAAATACAAGTAATGCAAAAATCATTCAGCATTTAGATTGTAATGAGGGTAAAGGAATTATATGTGAAACCGAAGCAGATACATTAGGACAAACTTTCAAAAACGAATGGGGTACTTATTCAGATATGCTAAGAAAATCATTTCATCACGAAAAAATATCAGTAAGTAGAAAAACCGATGGCGAATTTATAGAAGTTAATAATCCTCAATTGGCAGTGGCTTTATCAGGAACACCAAAACAAGTTTTTAATATTATTTCATCAGCAGAAGATGGTTTGTTTAGTCGATTTATATTCTATGTTTTTAAAACAGATGCAGTATGGTTAGACCCATCACCAAAAGGAAATCCTGTAAACTTAACAGACTATTTTACTACTCAATCAAAACAAGTTTTAAGGTTAGTTGAGTATTACGAAACGGACGAAATGATTTTACATTTAACTGATGAACAATGGGATGTTTTTAATCCTTTTTTTAGCTCCTTTTTAGAACAAATAAACACTTTTGTTAGTGAAGATGCTTTGAGTATTGTTAAACGTTTAGGGTTGATATTATACCGTTTTTGTATGATTTTCACAGCAATAAGAAAATTTGAGGCAAAAGATTATCACAAAGAAGTATATTGTTTAGATATTGACTTTGAAACGGCATTAACGTTAACAAAAACATACGTTCAACACAGTATAATAATGTTTACTAATCTACCAAAGCAAGGAGAACAGGGACCATTCAAATCAGGAGAAAATAAAAAGAAATTCTTTGATGCATTACCTAATAAATTCCAAAGAAAAGAAGCAATTGAAATCGGTAAAAAATTTGATATTGGGGAGCGTTCAGTGGGTAACTTTCTTAAATCTTGTTTGGGTAAATACCTAACGCAACCTAAAACAGGGATTTATGAAAAAATTAATTGATTTATTTAAAATAAAATGCATAAATAAAGATTCTTTTTTTTCGTGATTTCTTAAGTTTTTATTTTATAAATAAATTTTGCTTTTGATTTTTTAAAACATATATTTGCATACTATAATTAGCAAGGTAAACGTGAGAGAAAATAATAATTTAAAAAGAGATGTAACTTTTATAGACTCCAAAATTACATCCATTCAAAGATGGTTCCCATATCTTGAAGGTTTTGCAGAGGATTTTGTTACTAATAGTATTGAACACCTAAAAATAACTCCAAATTATATTTATGAACCATTTTCAGGTAGTGGTACTGTTCCAATATACGCATTAAAAAAAAGAATTAATTGCCATTATGATGAAGTTAATCCCTTCATGGTTTCACTTGTTGATACAAAATTGAAACTTATTGGTTTACCATTAAATGTTAAGCAAGATATCTGCAATAAACTCAGTAATATTTTAATCAACTATAGGAATGCGATAGATTGCTGTAAGCCATCAGTTATATTAGCAAAAACGTATAAAGATACTTTTGCACCAAGCATTTATTTCAACGATATAAATTTTACTGAGGTATTAAAGTCAAAAACATTTTTAGAAAAACAAGAAGGCTATGTATACGAATTACTAAATATAGCAATGTGTGAAGCATTATTACCATCTTCACTATTAAAAAGAGCTGGAGACATTAGGTTTAGAAAATCACTGAACGAAATTAAACAGATAACTAATTACATTGAAAGGTCTGAGCGTAATTTGAGAAACATAATAGAAGATATTAATGAAATCTTAGAATATGAAAATGATTTCAAAGGAATAACCTATTCTTTAAATGCCAAGAAAAGAAAAAATGATTTAATTAATAAAATTGATTTTACTTTTACAAGTCCACCTTATTTGAACGGTACTAATTACATAAGAAACACAAAATTAGAGTTGTGGTTTAGTGGTAAACTTAAATCTAAAAAAGATTTAAGTTTTTATAGACAAGAAGTAGTAACAGCTGGTATTAATGATGTTACAACTGAGAAAAAAGACATGGTTATCCCTTTTATTGAAGAATTACTAAATGATAAAACTTTGTGGTATGATAGAAGAATCCCAAAAATGGTAAGAGATTATTTTTATGATATGCAAATTGTTTTTGATAATGTATTTAGTTATACTTCAAACGGAGGTTATTTTTGCATTGACATTGGAGATTCTATATATGGTGGTATACACATACCAACTGATAAAATCTTTTTAGTTATGTTAAAAGAAACTAATTTTAAGATTGAAGAAGTAATTAAGTTAAGGGATAGAAAGTCTAAGGATGGCTCTGATTTAGAACAAACACTTATAATTTGTAAAAAATGACAAATAAGAATATAAATAAAGAATTTGAAAAATTTCTTCTTGAACTTCCATTTAAAGAGTTTCCATATTCAAAAAGAAATTGGGGTGACCCTTTACATTCATTATGCTCATTTTATGGCAAATTAAAACCATCATTAACACATCATTTAATAGATAAGTTTACTACAAAAAATGAAATAGTTTTTGATTTTTTTAGTGGTTCAGGCACAGTTGCTTTTGAAGCCGCTAAACAATCTAGATATTCAATCGGTTTAGACATCAATCCAATTGCTGTAGCAATATCAAGAGGTAAAATTGGTATTCCAAATGAAGATGAATGTATAAAAATAATTTCAGAATTGGAAAAGTATATTGAGGAAAACACTTTAGATGAAGATGTAATCAAAAAAGCTAAAATATTTGGTTTTAATAAAAGTTTAATTGAATACTATCATATCGATACTTTTATTGAAATATTAAAAGCAAGATACTTTTTTAAAAACTATAAAAATAAGTCTGATTCTTATTATTTAATTTTAGGTTCAATGTTGCATATTTTGCATGGTAATAGACCGTATGCTTTGAGTAGAAATAGTCACCCAATCACACCATATGCGCCAACAGGCGACTATATCTACAAAAATGTTGTTGAAAAATTATCGGATAAAGTTTTTAAGGGTTTGAAATCTGACAAAGGCAAAGGTTTTATTAAAGGAAATATTTTTGAAGGAGATATATTAGATAATTGGGATGACAGTATTAATAATATTGATGCTATAATCTCTAGCCCTCCTTTTTTTGAATCTACAAAATTTTATTTAACAAACTGGATAAGAAGTTGGTTCATGGGTTGGGAATTTGAAGACTTTGATATTGAGAAAAATAAATTTATTGAAACTAAACAAAAGAAAAATTTTGATATGTATAATGAAATATTTAAACAATCAAAGGAAAGACTTAACACTAATGGAAAAATGATTTTACATTTAGGAAAAAGTGCTAAAAAAGATATGGGTGCAGAATTATTACCAATTGCTAAAACTTTTTTTAATAATGCACGAGTTTACTCTGAAGATGTTTCTCAAGTTGAAAAACACGGCATTACAGATAAAGGTTCTGTCAATATTCATCAATATCTAATAGCTTACTAATAATTATTAACCTTTTAGTTTAGTATATTCATCAATCAAATTAAATTTTTCTTTTGAATTATTTACTGCTTTTTGTATGGAGTGAAGTATTGAGTCTGCTGCCTTTTTTCCTTCTCTAACTTTTTGATAATCTTCATGTGTCAAAAACTCCTCAAAAAACCAAATTAAATTTTCTTTTAACTTTTCAACAACAACCTCATTTGAAGACGTAGAGCTTAACAAGTCAATAGGTAATTGCGTTATTTCGGATAATTTTTTTAACTCATCAATGTTATAGTAATGAACTGGAAATTTATCTCTTTTTTCATTATTACATGTAGAACATAAACACGTAGCGTGTTCATCAAGTGGATAGAGATAAGCCAATGGCATTGTGTGATCTAAATGCATTTCTTTAGGACTATCAATTTCATTTTTACATTTAAAACATGATTTATTGAACTTGTTCCAAATTTCTCTATCAAACTCTTTTTTATTTTTTAGCCTAAATTTGTGATAAATCCATGTAAGTCCCAATAATCTGTTTGTTAGTTGTTCAACAGCTCGTCTTCTTAAAGAATCCTCTCTGTGTTGTGTTGAAGTTCTTAAATGATTTAAAGCAGCATTAACATAGAATTTTTTACAAGCTTTACATTCAAGTTGGTGGCCAAAATAAGAATATAAGTAGCCATCTTTTAAAGAGTAACTAGTGTTTTTAATTAAATTATCAAATTGAGCTTCATCAACAGTGTTTTCAATTATTTGGTAATTTGAAAAATTTGAATGTGTGCATGGTGCTTTTGTTGAACAGTGATTAGAAAAAGCAAGTGCTTCTCTTTCTTCAAATGGATTTATAGGCAAATATCTTTGACATCTATTACAACTTTTTTTATAAACTACATTACCGATTTTTGAATTATCAATAATTATTTCATTATCGAAATAAAACTGTTCAGGGAAACAAATTTGTTTTTTGCTATTTGAAAAATGGCTGTATACATCGTTATCCTGAAAATATTGGTAATCTATCAAACCGTAGTTGAGCATTGAATAATCTATTATATAGTTAGATTCATTGCTTTCAAAAGTCAAACTATAATTTACATTTTTTTCTTTTAGTGAGTTTTCACTTAAATCTACCTCCAAATCTAAACCAATAGAGTACCATTTTCCAGATAGTAATTCATAAACAGCAGTCTCACTTATTCCTGTATTTTCAATTTCTATAGTTAATTTAACTAAACAATTATTTAGAGGATAAATATAACATCCGATAGCTAAAACTGCTATTGGATTTAAAAACAAATTAATATCATTATCAATAAATTGTTTAAATTCGTAAGACTTCTGTCCGGCTAATTCTAATCTATTAGAATAATTAATCTTAACTTCTCCACCACTTAGTTCACCGCCAACTTTATGACCAGTAACATTTTTAGTATTTCTTCTGACTGGAGTTTTAAATCCAAATGAAACTTGTTTAGCCACTATAGTAATTTTTTAATATCTACTTCAAGTGCTTTTGCAATTTTTTCAATATTTATTAATGTAATATTCTTTTCAGCTCTTTCTATCATACCAATATATGTCCTATGTAAATTAGCCTTAAAAGCCAATTCTTCTTGAGATATATTTTTATCTTTTCTAATTTCTCGTACCTTATTTCCAAAAGTTATTAATATATTCCCACTGTCCATATTGCTAATTTTAGTATACACAAATCTATATAATTGTAAACTTCCAAACCACATACTATAGTTAGCACATTTTGATTTTAGAGTAAATGAAAATAATTAACTAAATTGCGTTTTTTTATAAGTTAATATTTATGAAGTTATACACTTTAAAAGACAGTCAATCATTAAATGATTTAAAAGAAATCCCTTTTAAACTTGAAAGAGATATTCAAAATATTTTTGAAAATAATTTGAAAGAATTAATGGGATTACAATTAGTGAAATCAGAATTTTCAATAAAAAATAAGAGAATAGATACTTTAGCATTTGACAAGCAATCACAAGCATTTATAATAATAGAATATAAGAGAGATAAAAATTATAGTGTTGTTGACCAAGGTTTAACCTATCTTAATATTATGCTCCAAAATAGAGCAGAATTTATATTAACATATAATGAAACACTAAACGAAACATTACATAGTAAAGATATTGATTGGACACAATCAAGAGTTGCCTTTGTTTCACCAAGCTTTACTGAAAACCAAATATCAGCTAGTGACTTTAAAGATTTAGGTATTGAGTTGTGGGAAGTAAAGCAATTTGAGAATAATATTTTAAGTGTAAATAGCATAAAGAAAAGTAATGCTGCACAAAGTATAAAACCACTCTTAGAAAATAATGAAAGTTTTAAAGAGGTAAAAGAAAACATAAAAGTATATACCGAAGAAGATCATTATAAAAATGGTTCAGTTACAACAATTGAGTTATATGAAAAATTTAAGTCTTCTATTCTTAATTTAGCTGACAATATTGAAATATTACCTCAAAAATTCTACATTGCTTTTAAAAAAGGTAGTAATATTACGGATATTGAAATGCAAAAAAAAGCATTAAAAATATTTATCAATGCAAAGTTTGGGTCAATAAATGACCCTAAAAATATTGCAAAAGACGTATCAAATATTGGGCATAGAGGTAATGGTGAGTATCAAATACAAATTGAAAATGATAACGATTTAGAATATATTATGAGTTTAATTAAACAAGTCATTAGATAATGAAATATAGCTTTAAATTAATCTTAATTCTATTTATAACTAATTTTATTTATAGTCAAACAACATTTACTGCAAAAGTTGTTGGCATTAAAGATGGTGATACTGTTGTTGTATTAGATAGTTTAAACAATCAAACTACATTAAGATTAGCAGAAGTAGATACTCCAGAAAAAAGTCAACCATTCGGCACAAAAGCAAAACAATTCACATCAGACCAAATATATCTTAAAACAATAAAATATGTTGTAACGGATACAGATAGATATGGTCGTTCAATAGCTATGATATATTATGATGAAGATAATAAATACTTATCAGCTGAAATAATAAAAGCAGGCATGGGTTGGCATTATAAAAGATATTCTACATCAAAGGAACTGGCTCAATTAGAAGTTAATGCCAAAAAAAATAAAATAGGTTTATGGATAGACAATAATCCAATAGAACCATCCGAATGGAGAAGACAATAAATATTATCTCATTCATCTGCACAAAAATCGCTCCTAGTCCAGGTATTCCTAGCATCAATTCTTTGTTTGCTTCATTTCATTAATATATATTTTAGCATAAAAAAAACCTCAATTAAGAGGTTTAATTTAATTTAGCTTTAATACTTTTAGTTTAACTGTTCTTTCAAATTCTAATATATCATCTAAAATATCCTTTGGTAATGCAGTAAAATTAATAAAGTCATTAATATCATAAGATAGTTCGTCTTTAAATAATTGATATGCATTTTTAAAACAAGTTGGTTTATCTATAAAAACCTCTATTGGCTCTTTTTTATTGAAACCATAACGACTCATCTCAATCATGAAAAATCTATATCTGTTTTCATCTATACAATTTAAATCTTTAGCTTTTCTAATAATAGATCCCATTGATGTTAACCAATAACTTTTTAAATCGCCAAGATCATTCATTTTTAATTGTCTTAATGAATTTTTAATTTCATTTTCAGGCATAAGAAATTCACTTGCGAATATATTAGCCTCCTTTTCTTTATCACGATAAGACGAAATAGGGTATAAGTTTTCGTTATGTAGTAAAATATGACCTAATTCATGAGCAATGGTAAATCTTTTTCTATCGTTTGTAAAATTTTTATTGACAATAATTACAGGAAACCCTTTGTCAGTTATAAATGAAACGCCATCAAATTTTTCAATCTCATCAATTTCATAAATTATTATTCCATTTTGCTCAAGTAAACTCATTATATTTTTAACTGGTTCATCTTTAGATAACTTAAGTAGTTTTCTATTGTAACCTGCAATGTATTGAGGTGTATATCCTTCTTCTACATTCAAAGGTGATAATGAAAAATTTGGCCATTCAATACTCTCTGCAAACTCATCAATAATATAACCAATTAGTTTGCATTTATTTTCAAATTTTTGAGTTAAGGTTTTTCCAATTGAAGCTCTTTTTCTATAATTAGCATTTTCAATTGTATTGTTTATCTTTCTATCGAAGAACTCCTCAGGAAAGTTTAAATACTCAATAATTTTTTTTTGAATATCATCAGACAAAACACCAAATCCCTTTTCAAATTTTGATAAATTAGATTGTGAAAGACCTTTTATAGATTCTGCTAATTCTGTTTGTGAATAGCCTCTATATTCTCTTGCAAATGTTAATTGTTTGTGATTCATAATTTATATATATAAGTTATAAATAAAAAGTAATACCAAGGGTTAAGGTTACTATTTAGCTTCTTTTAATACATTATTGTCTTTCAATTTTGGCTTAACCTCGATAGAAACAACATCATTGCTTCTATTGGTTATATTCAGAACAGTCTGAACATCAGTTTCATTAATTGAAAATTTAACTTCTCCTTCATCAATATAAATTAATTGAGGATTTACATATTCTCCAAATCTATTTTTTTGATAACCAAAATACAAAATCGGTTCATCATTATAATCAGATTCAGAAAACAAGTCTAAAACTTGATTTTGATTTAAAATTGACTGGACATTTATTGTCTTAATATTCATTGGATATCCTTTCTTATTAAGTTTTTTAAATAAAATTAGATAACCATTAACTCTCAAAATTAGTCTTCTATATTTTCCAAAAAATGCTTTTTCTGGAAAGTTCTCAATTAAACTTTCAGCAAAACAACTTTGTATGACAGAAGCCTCAAGAGCTCTAGATCTACTATGAACCGGCAACATTGATAAAACCGAACTTGATTTAGTCAACGCTTCTTCATAGGCTTTGTATAACAATTGAATTTCATTTTTTAATTCAATTTTACACGTTTCATCATCAGCAAGTACTCTTTTTCCTTGCATTCTTCGTGAAGATTTATTATCTTCGCATTGTAAAACATTTACCATAAACATTAATTTTTAATTATAACCCTTGGTATACTCAAATCTCTGGTGCAAACAGAGATTTTTTTTATTATGCAAATATATAATTTTTTATCAATATTGTATATAATTTTTTGAAAAAGTTGTATAATTATAACTCCTTTTATTTGTTGGTTCAATTATCTTAAATGATAATCAATCAAAATTTGATTCAAGTCTTAAAAAAATAGGAACGCTATCGCTGAAGTATTTTCACCCACCCAGCCCAACGCTCTGCCAACGCTCTAGTGGTTTTCTCCCAACGCTCTAAGCACTTGTTTTTTCCCATGCTGTGCAAAGCATTTTTTGCCTGTTTTATTTTCCCAACCCCATCGCACATAAAACAGGCAAAAAAAGCCCTGCACTTTCCCAACGCTCGAAAAACAAGAGCTTCCCAACGCTAAAAACCACTCCCAAGCTATTTTACATAATGAAGGCAACATTATAGTTCAAAAAAAAGCGTTAATATTTTCGATGGTTTTTTTTTAGAACTATAATTTCATTATGTAAAATATCCGCTCAGCCAACGCTCCCACCCAAAAGCGGTAAAGTATTTTCATTGTTTTTTGAAGATGCCATAACGTATCACAACAACATTTGTAGTAAATAAAAAATACCCATTTCAAAAGACAAGTCAGGCATCCTCAAAAATCAAATTTGCCCACAAGAGTATAGTTTTTTATTTGCCAGACGTTTAGTAGTAAATTGCTTTTAAGCTGTCTTGATGCTACTCAATAAGAAAGAAGCTTTAAAAAAAATAAGAAAACATATTTTCAACAGAACCGATGAAGCATCAAGCCACCAATAAAAGCAATCAGAAAATTCCGTTAAGCAAATAAAAAACTACACCCTTGTTTCGCTACTGCCAACGCACTAGGTAAGTTCAGTTGGGGAAATCTCCCATTTCCCCAAACCCCTTAGGGTGCAATTTTTTTTAAAATAATGCCAGACGTTTTACACTCCGATTGAAATTAAGTAGTAGGCATTCTTTCAAAAAAAACAGCTCAAATTTTAACCAATCGGAATGTTGATTTTTGAATGGAAAGTTTCGGGTTTCCTTGTGATTGTGTAATGGATAAAAAAACGGTTGTTCTTTTTTTTCTTAATTCGTAGATATTCCGTACTTAAATGCACTATAACTCCTATATGAGTGCGGATTATAGATAAATTAGTGCAAAATAAAAAACCCTCTCTTTCGAAAGGGTTTACTTTGCAACATTGCAGACTTTGCAAACTTGCAAACAGATGGTCTTTTTAGAATACTTCTTGAACTTTCATTGCGTTACCTGCATTGAATAAGTAGTAGTTTCCTCCAACTTCTTGATAAAACTCAATACCAACACAACCTAAAACAGCAATATTAGTCGTTAAGGTTGGAGAACCTGGCAAAGTTGCTGTAATATCAATTAATGAAGTCACAGCATTAACAGGAGTATAAGCAGAATAGGCAATATCTGATAACTCGTTTAATGTTGGTTCGGCAGGCTCATAAGCACTTGTAGCAGGATTATAAACAAAATCCGATACAGCAGCTAAGGCATTGATAATTCTAAAATGTGTCGCTCCTGATGGAACATTTAAAAAACTCATTGGATTAAAAGCTGGTAATGATAAAGTACTTTCGTTTCTATCAACTGTTGCAGTTAATGTAAATGGAGCACTAAGAATACCATTAAAAGAAATGTTCTTATTAAAATCCAATCCTCTTAAATATTGAGGTTGTTGTGAAACCAATACAGCTCTTTGTCCTCTAGCTTCTGAACCATCTTCAATATTTATTTTTTTCATAATAGCAGTTAATCTTCCTGTAAATTGGCTATCAGTCATTTGTTTCATTAAAGCTGATAAAGCAATTCTAACAGATTTTCCTGCCATTGCACATGCTGCAAACTCAGACATGTTTTCACGAGTACGAACAAAACCCGGAGCGGTTTTTACTTGCTCTCCTGTTGGTCCTCCTTTTAATCCTGCATAGTAACCAGTGTTACCTTTAATTTTGAAGTGTCTAACTTCTCCAAGTGTGCCGACATACTTAACATGCCCTTTTTGTTGTGCCATTTCTGTACAATTTAAATTAATATTTATTAAAAAATTTTATCTAAATTTACAACATAAAACACTGATTGTCAATAGATTAAATAAAGTAAAACGATGCATTTTAACGCAAAAGAAACCACGATAAAAAAAAACCTTCTCAAAATTGTAAAGTTTGTAGATGGTGATGGAATTATTTTAGAAGATATTATTTCAAAAAAGGAATTTGAAGTTAGATTTTTAGGTATTGATGCACCCGAAATAAATTATTGTAATAAGATAAAACAAGATGAAAAAGAGTTACAAGTTCCAGCTGCACTATTAATCAAATTAGGTTATTTATCATTTAACTTTTTAAAAGATCAAGTTAATTTGGGTGATTATTGCACATTAGTACAGGAACAAAATAATTTAGTTGATAAATACGGAA
>JACCDZ010797033.1_pt1 | contig 12462 bp, 22 predicted proteins | sample 7449551 | NCBI WGS metagenome assembly JACCDZ01 (sample SAMN15323452, study PRJNA562643) | freshwater metagenome | isolation source: river surface water | place: USA:Blue River Watershed | collected 2017-08-18
CGATGTCGCGCTTGGCGTCATCGAAGGTTTCGTGAATGTCGGGGGCTGCAACCGGCAGGAAACCGGACACATTGAATCCCGACACATACCGCGACTCACGCAGTTCCTCGAGCCGGTCAAAATCACATTTCATCGCGCGGATCGTGCCGACGATGGACTGCACTTGGGCCTCAGCTTGTTGATTAGCGTTCATTTCTATCACTCCTTTAGTTACCTGGCGTAATCACCAGCCACTAGCCCCATACCGGGGCCAGTAACTGAGGATCAGAACCAGTCGACAGCGCTGACCGGCGTACCGTCCAGCATCGGGGCGCCCCTGACGTAGTGAACGCGGCCCGGAATCTCGAGCGCGCAGCGCAGTGCGTTGAGCCGGCTCCGGGTGGTGGGGGTGTTCCAGCCGGCCAGCCGGAAGCGCCAGCCGGAAGCGCCATTCTGGGCGATCATGTTCCCATGCAGGTAAACCGACGTGACCCGGACGCCGCCTCCGCACTGGCGGGTGGTGACTTCGGTATTCCCCGACTTCATGCTAGAGCCGGTCAGAACCGCGGCGGCCATCTTTGCTTCAATAACTCGCATTTTCACTTCTCCGCCCGCAGTGCACGTGTGAGGATGTGGACGATCGTTTCCAGCCGCGCGGCCAGGTCGTCGCGCTCGCGGCGCGCGGCGTCGCGCTCGGCGAATATCTCTTCCAGCGCTGCGGCCGATACGGTCCTGGTTGTGTACAAGCCGGCAGAGCGGTTGACGAACATAACACCGTGAGCCTCAGCCCATTCGTTCAGCGTCTTCATTTCACTTCTCCAGACGTTGCGCCAGCGCGCGGCATTGTTGATAGAACGGAACCGTGTTGCCCTTGTCGCGCGCAGCGGCTGCGCGGCGAAGGGTACGGATTGCCTTAACCACGGGCGAAGCCCTCGCGGCTGATGGTGCGCAGGGCAGAGCACTGCAGGATGACGTAAAACCGCCGGCTCGCGCTGTGCGGCGCGATCCGGGCGAGCGCCTGGGTTTTGCGTGCCAGCTCAACCCATTCGTCGCGGGTAAGCGGCTGGCGCTGATCGATTTTGGCTTTGATCGTGGCATACATTTCGTTCACTCCTTTTGGTTAATCAGTGATGCAATCGTATCACGCGCAGCGGACCGCTGCAAGCATGATCTGATATTTCTTCAGAGCCCGTGCCAACGCGGCACATGCGGGGGACTGGCGCAGCGCCTGAGCAATGCTGGCAGTAATGCGCACCAGTGCGCCGAATTCGGCACGGCTCAGGAACCTGCCGCGGGGGATTTTGGCTTGAATGGTGTCGTGCATTTCGTTCACTCCCGGTTAGTCAGCGGCGCGGGTCATGCGTTCCGACGATCGCGGGCGACAGTGAGCGGGGAGGATTCCGTTTCGGCCTGAGCTTCATTGTCGGCACGGAAAACAAGAAAGCGCTCGGCGTCGATTTCCGACTCCGGCTCATAGCAGAAGGCGACGCCCATGATGATGAAGACGATAAGCATGGCAACGGGGAAGAGGGCTGCAGTCATTTCGTTCACTCCATCTGGTTAGTCAGTGATGCAATCATATCACTGAGCCACGACGGCACAACGGCTAAATTGTAACTAGCTGTTAACTGTACTCAGGATGCGCGCGGGCGCGCGTGACGGTACGGTACCCCACCAGTGGTACGGGACGGTACCTCACCAGTGGTACGGGACGGTTCCGTACCGCTGCGCCCAGCTCGGCCCCGCCGGGCCGCCCGCCACCAGGGGCCGCCACCCCCTGCCGCCCGCCCGGCGCCCCTGCCGGATGACGCCCAGGCCCCCTACTCGCATCGCATTGCCAGCCTGTCCTGTTCTAATCGCATTGGCTTGCCATCGTTTTCCAAAAGTGATACGATCGCATCCATGAACTCGATGAAGCAACTCACCCCTGGTGTCGAAGCGGTGCTCGCAACGGCAAAAGTTCAAAGCTTGGACTGCCTCCCCGCAGTTCGCAAGCGCACGATCACCGCCCTTCACAGTGCGGCGAAGCGGGCCGGAATTTCCCTCAGCGTTCGCACCACGGATGAGATCCGCTGGGACGAGCGCGCCATCCACATCACTTTTTTCGGAAGGATCTCGAAGTGATCGCCCTCTACATCATCGGCAGCCGCGAGCAGGCGCCCCTACTGCGCGCGCACGGCTACAAAGTCACGACCGACCCGCTGCTGGCGCAAGGCTGCGCGCTCATGCCCGGCTGGTCGCAGAGCGCCGAAGCGATGGAAGCCTACGTGGCTGCCCTCCGCACCGGCATTCCCTGCCGGCCGCTCAAGGGGTGGCTGTGATCTTCATCCGCAACGGCCGGCTCGTCGAAGCGGAAGCGTCCGGCAGCATGGTTCGCCACGGCATCCGCTACTTCATCTACGGGGGAGAGCCCTTCACCTGGGCGGTTGGCGCGTTCGAGGACCGCGCGCACCTCTCCCGCACCCTCGCCAAGCTCGGCACCCGCCACCGAGCGCACATCCGCCCCGGCATGTGGGCGGTCCTGCACTCCGGCGTTCGCATGATCGAAGCGGTCGCCGGTTCGCGCTGGTGGGACACGCAGGGCGCCGAGCTGAAGGTCTCCGTGATCGTGGCGGTCTGCGGCACGGAAGAGCAGGCTCAAAAAGTCGCAACCACCCTAGAAAACTACCGCCTCGCCCAGATCGAAGCGAAGCGTCAACTCGAGAAGGAAATTTTCGGATGAACACCGCCAACCCCGGCACTGGCCGCCGCCACAGTAGCGTGCCCAACCTGCAGTCCCTGCCGATTCGCTCGCCAGAGGTGGAGAAATTGCGGCGTGCGTTCTCCCTCGCCCAGATCGAAGAGAAGCGCCAACTCAAGAAGGGGAAGTGAGATGGACCTGATGCAGCGCATCACGAGCACGAACGGGATCGACATCCAGGACAGTGCGCATGTCCGCGTGCCGGCCGGAGAAATCCGCGCCGCACTGGCCGAAGTTGACGTCATGCGCCGCGAGCGCGACGAGCTGGCCGCGCGGCTGGCGGAGATCGAGCGGGCCGAGCCAGTGGCGTGGGTGCCGATGCATCCGCGGTTTGGGGCGCTGTGGGCGATGACGACGGCAACGCCGAGCGAGGAGCGATTGCCGTCGCACTACCCGCTGTCGCCGCTGTATGCCAGCTCGGCGCCGGCCGCCGCGCCGGAGCGGGCCGCAGACCTGGGCGAGAACATCATCGAGGCACAGCGCGCACAGGTCAGGACGCTGGCCGCGCGGCTGGCGCAGATCGCAGCACAGCCGCCGGAGCGGCCCCTGTACCCCTTCAACGCCCCGCTGGGCGAGCGGTCACTGCGTCGCGTCCACTGCCGGCTGAACCCTGAACTGCTGGACGGGCTGGACCATTTTGAGGATGAGCGGTGGAAGCGCATTGCCGAGAACGCCCAGGCAGTGACCACTGGCGGCGATGACAAGGGCGACTATTTTGAGGTGCCGGCTCACCTGATGGCGGCCCTGGCCCTCGCGCTCGACGATCTGGCGGGCGCACGCGAGAGCATCACCAGCCGGCGCGCTCCTCAAGGAACGATTTCAAGGAAACGAAATGACCAGCATCGCCAACTTTAATTTCCGCGGCGCCACCGCGCCGGAGCGGGCCGAGCCAGACGCAACGCACTTCCGGGTCGGCGATGTGTGGATGTCGCCGAAGGGCCTTGAGCACCTGGTCGTCTCGGTCGAGCGCGATCGCGTGCCGATGGCCACGCTGCGCGCCGGAGTGGCCGGCAGTGGCCGCAAGACGACGCGCCGCTGGGATTCGATCGGCGCGCACTCTGGCAGCCCCTGGGTCCGCCAGAGCTGGGGAGGCCAGCCATGAGCCGCACTACAGGCTGGCCGCCCGGGCTACTGCAGGACGAGCGGTGCGCGGAGATCCGGGCCGAGCTGGCGCAGGCACGCGAGGTGCTGGCCGATTGCGCGACGACTCTTGAGAGCTATGCCCGGCATCACGCCGAGCGCGGGCCTGAGCATGCGCACAAAGTCACACGAAACGCGGAATTGGCCGCTCGGTGTCGCGCAGCCCTGGCGGGGCCGAGCGGGGCGCTGCGGTTCTGGCGCGAGCATAAGGCCGTCATCATGGCGCTGGCAGCTCCGTTTGCTGCCATGCCTGCTGGGCGAGCTCCCCGGCCTGAAGACCGGGGAGAAGTCAAGTTCACTCTCGAGGCGGTGCGGGCGCCCTGCGGATGCCAGCAAGGGACGTGCGAAAGCAAAGCTGACCGCCGCTGCCGCATGGCCGACGAAGTGAAGCCCGGCAGCGGTGCGCAGTGAGGCCGAACGCAATTTAGATGGCATCTGCATGCTTCGTCCGGGTCAGCGAGGTTCCGGCCCGGCGCCCATGAGCGACAGGTACAGCGCCCGACGTTCCGCCGCGTGCATTGCCACCTTGCTCGGGCTGCCGCGGTTGACCAGGCCGCTCGCCTCGTCGATCGTGGCAAGCTGGGCGGCGCGGTTGGCGACCCACCACGCGGCTGCCGCGAGCGAGCCCCACCGAGGGTCTTCCAGCATCTCCGGGCGTTGCTCGAAGTCCGGCACGCCCGTCACGCCGGGCATGGCCCGGATGCGCTGGGTGGCGAGCCGGTAGTTGGCCCGGCCCGTGACTTGCAGGGGGCCACGGCCGCGGTATTTGAACCCGTCGCCCGGGTTGACGTTGCCGAGATCGGCCCGGCCCTCGTACCGTGCCTGCGCGGGCACCTGAGCCGGGCTCCAGATTTCCCGCACGTACCGCAGCATTCCGCTCTCGTGCAGAACCTGGGCCAAGAAGGCGGCGCGCTGGTGCGGGGTGGTGAGGGCCGCCACCCGCATGGCTTCTTCAAGATGGGGCGCCCACCGCATCGCGCGGTCGGCCGGTACTCCCGGGAGGGCGAGGCTCAATCGAAGGCTCCTGGCTTGGTGGTGGCGCTGCGCGCCGTGGTCCCGTTCAGGCCGTACCCTGCCGGCTGCCGCGTGACGGCCGCCAGTTCCGGGCGCCACCCAGCCGGCATGCCGGCGGGCGTGTAGGGCGCGACGACGGGCGTGTCCAGCACCCAGGTGGTCGTGTTGACCGCCATCGAGGCCGCGGGGCGGGTGCCGTTCGAGCTGCTGCGGTCGGCCGCCGCGGCGTCATGCTGCAGGAACAGGCCGCCCTGCACGTCCCACACCGATCCGCCCCGGTGCTCGACGTGGCCGGCGTACTCGGTGAGTGTCCAGCGGGTCGAGCCCGTGAGCTTGTAGGCGTTGCCCCACTCGTGCACGGTCGTCCGCGGACGGGTCGCGGTGCCGGCCAGCGACAGGTCGAACACCGTGATCTGCCAGGTGTCGCTCTGGTCGCTTCGGTAGATGACCGTGTTGTTGTAGAAAAACAACGTGTGGCGCGGCGTGGCCTCGATGTAGTACGTCGAACCGTCTTCGGCGGTCTTGGCGATCCGCAGGTCCGCGTCCGTGAGCTGCGCGTTGGGCACCGCCGCTCCGCCCACCCACTTCGTTGCGCCGCCTTCCTCCGGGAATTTATCCTGGCCGAGATGGATCGGCTGCACCGAGCCGCCGTAGCTGGACTTGAAATCGTTGACGAACAGGTTGCCGTAGCAGTGCACGAACGGCTGGTCGGCGCGCAGGTTCAGGCCCTGCGTCTGCTCCTCCGGCTCCACGAAGTCCACCAGACGTTGCGCCGCCACAACTGTGTTGTACCGGAACACCTCGCCCGTGCTGCGGCTCTTGTACGCCGAGCCCAGCGCGCCGTTGCGCAGCGTGCCGATGAAGTTGCCTTCGATCAGCGGACCGCGCGCCTGGACGTAGAGGTTGTGCTCGGTGGCGCGGCCGACCATGCCGTTGCCATAGATCCGGCAGTTGCGGACCACGGGTTCCTGCACCGCCGTGCCCTCGGTCTGGTCGCGGGACTGCGTGAAGTAGCCGAAGTCGTTGTCGTGGATCACGCAGTTGTCCACCACGATCGACCGGCCATTCTGGATGCGCATGCCGCTGGCCTCGCTCCAGGTGTGGCTGACGCCGCGCGCATCCGTCCACGGCGCACCGAGCTTGCAGCCGGTGATCTCGAGGTTCTGCCAGTGGATGTGGGCCGGCCACTGCTGGTCGTAGGGGTCGGTCAGGCCGTTCGCGGTGCCCAGCAGGCCGATCGCCTCCCGGTACTGCCATGCGTCCGGGTTCGTTGGGTGGAAGACCGAGTTGCTGTCGTTCGTCACGCAGCCCGCAGCCACCGTCGCGCCCGAACCGTGGAACACCGGGCGGTTCCCGTTCGCGTCCGTCACGCCGTTCACGATGACCGGGCTCTCGAGCGTGCCCTGCGCCCGCAGTCGGATGATCTTCCGGTACGGCTCGGCGCGGTGGTAGACGTTCACCACGTCGCCAGCGCCCAAGGTAGCCCACGGCACCGCGTCGATGTCGGCTTCGGTGTAGACCCGCCAGGTGCGCATGCCGGCGATCGCGTAGGTCACGGGATTGCTGCTGGCAGGAGCAGGAGCAGGCGCAGGAGCAGGAGCAGGAGCAGGAGCAGGAAACGCCTGCGTCCACACACGCCAGTAGTCGAACTCCACCGGGTCGGCAGCAGCCTCGAGCGCGGCACCATCTGCCGGCGTGCCGTCGTTGAACGGGCCGTTGAACCACTCGTCGAAGTGCAGGAACAGCGGTTTCGTCGCGCTCTCAGTCGTGTGGGTGCCGATGAGCTGGTTGTTGATGTAGTACGTGGCCGTCTTGGCTTGCGCGTCGACCATTGCGCCGCAGGTGTGCCACACGTTCGCAACACCACCGGGCGGGACGTGCTCGAGGCCCTGCGAATTCTGGCCGTTCGGCTCCGGCTGACCGGCGTCGATGCCGGTGTCATCCCAGGTGGTCATCTTCAGGCGCGTCGGGACAGTGCCGTTGCCCCAGTAGGCGCCCGTGCCCGTCTCCATCAGGTCGAGTTCGGGCCGCGCAGGGGCTTGATCCTGGAAGTGGTTGTGCAACCACACGGCCGGGAAGCGACCTGCGCCCGGCTTCAGCTTGAAGCGGACCTCCAAGTAGTAGCGGCTGGCCGTGCTGGAAGTCCAGTGGCCGTCCGTGGTGATCGTGCGGTTGATGAGCGCGCCGGTCGTCGCGTTGCGCTTCGGGAAGATCCGCAACGCGCCCCCGGACACGTCGTAGTTCACCGCCCCGTCATCGTTCGCGTCTCCCCACCAAGCGCCGATGTGGTAGCGGCCCTCCACCCAGGACGTGAACTCGTCGCCCGCGGCGTAGGTCCAGGCCCCCGTCAGCGACGGCGTTGGGGTCGGATCGCCCGCGGGGGGAGGGGGCGGCGAGGGGGCCACGCCCCACCCCGCGCCCGTGACGCGCACCTGCGGTCCGAGGTACCGGAGCAGTTCAACTCGCACGGTATGACCCCTTCGCGCTGACGTTTAAATTTCCGGCGATCAGCGGGACCACTTTCGTGGCGTCCGTCTTGAGCGTGGCGTCCACCCAGTAGCGGGAATTCCCGGAGGCGAAGCCAGGATGCTGGCCGAACGGCAGGCTGTCCAGCAGGGTGGCGCTGAAGGTCATCACGAACGTCGTGGCGCTCGTCACCGCGAGCGAGTCGGGAGTGCCGGTGAGGCTGTAGAGCGTCAGGTCGATGCCGGACACAACAACCTCGATCGGCCCGAGGACCGCGCCCTTGCGGGCGCTGAGGTCAAATCGCTGAGGAAGGTTGTTCATTTTCAAGCCTCACCGGCATGGGATTACGCGGACGCGGTGTAGGCCCCAAAAATCTGGGCCGGGGTGCCCGCGCTCTGAATGCGGCCGTAGACGGGACCGCGCAGATCATGCATCAAACACTCCATCCGACCGGGCGGCAATAATCCGCGCGACAGCGCCGCGATCTCAGCATCCGGCATAGGCCGGCGAGCAATCAGCGCCGCAGAAACTCCGCCGTTTTGCATATTCGACCCGCCCGAGCCCGTCCTCCCGTGGATGGAAACGATATTCATCGGCGTGGTTTTGAACGTCGAGTTTGTGACTTCCCCGACCTTAATCCCGTCGACAAAAAGCGCCGTTTTCCCTGTCGCGAATTCGTGGCGGACCACGACCCACCGTGTAGCCGCCACATTTGTCGGGACGGTACTCGCTATAATTGACGCGCCGGTGCTGTCCGTTAGATCAAATACATTGCCGGCTGTGCGCACGCGCAGCGGCGACCCTTGCCCTGCGACATCCTCGATTGCCATGACGACCCGCGAAGTCGCCACGGTCGTAGCGGTATGTATGCGCGCCGCCACGGTCCACGACCGCATCGGACGGCGCACATTTATACGGATCGGGGCAAAAGTCGCGTCAGCAGAGCCGAGAGTCAGAGTATCGCCGTACAGCACCCGAGACTGAATCGGGAGGGTGGCGGTCCAAATGTCGGCCGGGAATGCGGCGTACATTTGCAGCTGACCCGGGTCCTGCATATGCGCACCGTCTGTCGCCAGCCCGGACACGATTGCCCCGGTAGTCTGGTCCAGCACAGTATCCAGGACATTGACCGTCCGATGGCCCGCCTGTTCAAAAATATGCAGCATACTGCGCGCGGCAGTGACGTGATTCTGATTCCACAAGTTATTAGGGTAAATGCCGGCGCCGAGGATCGGGATAGCTCCAATCTGCACACACATTTCAGCCGCCCGCAGCATATTGGCAACATACGTGTCGTGGCCCGTGCCGATTGCGTTGACAAAATTATCGTTGTTCGGCGACGTGGCAAGCAGTACGTGAGTAGGGCCGTACTGCCCGATGTCTCGATAAAAATTATCGAGTACGTGCTGACTGCCCGTGCCGCTATGCGACGTATTCCACGACTGCCCCCCCAGCGTGGCGATATCCGCAGCCAGCATGCCCGCCCAGGATGTCGCAGACACTGGATACCCGTCGCCCGGGTCAGGGTCGCCGACGTAGCCAGACGATCCCGCACCGGACGCACCAGACGACCCACGGATCACTACCCGCAGTTTGCCATCACCCCCTGACACCGAGGATCGAAACGCGGCCTTCTGCGCCGGAGTCCCGCCGTCATACACGCCCTGCAGGCCGGCGAGCGAATTGGAATTGAGGGTGAAGCCCATGAGTTAGCCCCGGATGCTGAAGGTGGAGGTGGTGGCGGTGCCGGCCGTGCGTGACACGCGCAGATGCGTGACCCAGCCCGTGTCCGCGGGCGACAGATCGTATTCCCACTGCGCGAAGGCGCTGGCCGAGCCGACCGGGGTGTAGGTGTTGCTGTTGTCGGTCGAGCTTTCGACCAGCAGGGTGCAGCCTGCGGCGGGCGTGACCGTGATCGTCAGCGGGATCTGGGCCAGCAGAGCGTCCGCGAGGCCACGCACGACGGCGGAACCGCCCACGGTACCGATCTGGGCGCGCGTCAGCTTGCTGTTCAGGCCACCCACCAGCCCGGTCACGTCGGCCAGGGCGTGCGAGTGGCCGGTGGGTGCCTTGCCTGCCAGGGCGCTGGAGAGCGTCGCGGCGTCCGGCAGGGCGCCCAGCTTGGTGTGCTGCGCCGGGGCCATGAGGCCCGCGTTCGTGCCGTCCGCCAGCGGCAGTGCGGCATCGGTGCCGGTGTCGCTCGTCACGGTCACGCCGGTCGGGCTGGCCGTGACGGCAAGGTTGGTGGCGCCACCGCCGCCTCCGGCCGCCAGCGGGTCGCCGTCCGGCTCGATCGCCAGCCCCGCATTGTTCGAGGCCAGCACGCCCACGGCGCCAGCGGCAACCTGCTGGGGCGTGAGGGCCGCGCCACCGCCACCACCGCCCTCGGACGAGAGCTGGTAGGACAGGGGCTCGGAGCCATCCTGCACTTCCACCGGCACGCCGGGGAAGACGATCACGTCGCGGCGCGAGCCAGCGGCGACGATCACGGTGACGGCACCAGCGAACGGGCCATAGATCGAAACGCCGTTCACCTCGGTCACGACGTTCGTGCCGAGGTTCGTGACCGTGCCGGTGCCGTTCAGGCTCAGGGTTTCCCCGGCCGGGATGACCAGGGTGACGGAGGTGTCAGGTCGCAGGGTGTTCATAGCTTCGTAGCCGTCAGTGGCGGCCCGAAACGCCAGGCCGATGCGGTCGCCGCGAGGTGGTACCAGAGTGTACCCAAGATCGCCCAGCAGAGCACCAGTTCCAAAGGTGAGGTAAGTACCGACCAGCCCAGGATGGCCGAACTGGCGAGCCCTCCGGTGAGCTGGGCCAGCACGCACGTCGCGCGGTGGGTCTGCCAGGAGACATCGTTGATCCGCCGCGCGTAGGACATCACGGTCCCGAGCGCGGCGAGGGCGAGGGTGATCTGCAGGTAGGTCATTTGCCGGAGTCCTCCGGGGGGATTTCAACGCCAGCTTTTCGCAAGCCCGCATCCCCGATCACGACCGCCCGCAGCTTCAGGTATGCGAAGGCGATGTGCAGCGCGATGCCGACCACGGCGATCAAGCCATTGGTACCGATCGTACCCCAGCCCAGGCGGTCGCCGATCATCACCCCGATGCTGGCGGAGCAAATCGCGGAGGCCACCAGCAGGGAGAGCCAGCCCCCGAAGCTGGTGCGCTCGGCGCCGGAGAGGGCGATGAGGGAGGCCATGAGGCCGATCGAGAGCTGGTGCAGTTCCAGCCCCGTCGCGCCGAGGACAACGGCAGCAATGCCTGAAGCCGCGGCGCTCGGAAGGGAGATGTGAGCTTCAGGCATTGCGGTCGTAGATCCAGCCCGCGAGGGCGGCCATGTCGCAAGCCACACGGGGCGCCACGGCACGGAACGCCTCGCGGGCCAGCGGGGCGGCGAGGATGATTTCCATGATTCCGGTACCTTAAAGTTTCAGTACCAGAATTGTAGGTCAAGAGTCCGGGAACGCGGCGGTCGGGGGTGTGAACGCCGCGGTGTAGCGCGCGGTCCCGACGGTGATGCGCAGGTCGTCGATGAGCGCGAACGGCGTGCTGCTGCTGCTGTTCATCGACTGGCCCCCGACCTGGACCGGCGCGCTGGCGTTCGTCCCGATCGTGCGGGCCTCGCTCGCCCGGGTGTGCAGCAGCACGCCGTCGCGGAAGATCCGGTAAGTCGTGCCCTGGCGGGTGACGGCGATGTGGTACCACGTCCCGTTGACCCACGCCTGCGCGGTGGCGGAACCAATGCTGGTGAGGGCGCCGTTGGTCCAGACTACGGTGAAGTAAACCCTGCCGGCCTGGTCCACCTGGAGGTTCCACCCGTTCTCGGAGACGTTGCGGCTCACCAGGGTCCGGACTCCCGTGGTGCCAAAGGCCACCGGCTTCATCCACAGCTCGATCGTGAAGTCCCCCGCGGGGAGGTTCATCGCGGCATCGGTGGCGGCGTAGTCGAGGCGTTGACCCGCGGTCGTGAACGACGCGGCGCCCGCCCCGAACCGGGACGTTCCGCCGATCCCTACCGCGCCGACGTTCGTGACGGCCCGTGCCATGCTCGAGCTGTCCGCGAAGTTGGTGTCCGCGTGCACCAGCAGTTTGACCTGAGAGAAGCTGGGATCGCCACCGCCCGAGGTAGCGCGGCGAGAAGCCGCCGACATCATCGCGGCCCGGATCACGCCAGATCCCCGGAAACGTCCCAAGTGTCCGTGGCGACGTAGTGCAGGGTGATGACGGAGCCCTGTGCGCGCGTCTTGGCCGCGGTGATCGTGGCCGGCAGGTTCAGCGTACCGCCCGTCACCGTGACCTGGCCGGCGCCGACCTGCCGGAGCAGGATCACGTCCCCGACCGTGAAGATTCCGCCCGTGGGGGCCGTCACGGCGATGGCCGCCGCGTTGTTGGCGCGCACGCACCTTCCGGCGTCCGCCGCGACCAGCGCGTAGGTGGTGCCCGTCTGGTCGTTGACGGGGATGCGCTGGATCGCCCGGGGCGTGCTCCGGCGCGTTTCTGTGGACTGCACCACCGGGATCGGTTCATCACCCGCCAGTGCGGAGGCGGCGGGCAGTTCGGAAATTTTCACGTCGGCCATGTGTCAGCCCAGAATGATGCGGTCGCCCGCTTCGGTGGTCAATTTTCCGTTCGCCTCGGTCAGCATTCCTGCGGGCGGCGGAGTAATCTGGCAGGGGAGAGCCTGCGCGAGGAAGCTGCAGGTGTCCGCGCCTCGGCGGGAGCGCACCTGGATCACGACGCTGCCGGACGACGTGATCTCGCGCGACGTGGCCGAAGTCTGGTGGCTCTCCAGCAGGGTGGAGCCGTCCGCGGAGTAGACGTCGACGTGGTACTGCGTGGCGCTCTCGGCGGCGACCGCGGGGTCTGTCTGCGCGCGGACCAGGGTGTCGGTGCGGTTGCGCTCGGTCCAGCTCACGACTGCGGGGAAAGTGTGTGGCCCGGCTCCGTAGAGCACGCCGTTCACGGACAGACCCGCGGGCGGGTACGGCCGCAGCGCACGGCTGGCCGTGGTGATGCTGCTGGTGGTCGCCTCGAGCACGTCTTGGGTGTCAGAGCTGGTCATCGAGCGCGCACCGATCAGGACCGTCCCGTCCGCCGCGAGATCGAGGTTCGCCCGCAGGGCGC
>JACCDZ011324224.1_pt1 | contig 12460 bp, 15 predicted proteins | sample 7449551 | NCBI WGS metagenome assembly JACCDZ01 (sample SAMN15323452, study PRJNA562643) | freshwater metagenome | isolation source: river surface water | place: USA:Blue River Watershed | collected 2017-08-18
ACACAAGTTCTTTATGAAACAAGATCAAAAGTCTTCGTTAACCATCGCCTAAAGCTTTTAGACGCGGTTTTAGATTTCGCTCATGAGTTAACTCATTTTACTTATCGCGATCCTTTTAATCCTTATGTAAGTCATTTTCACTTAGATGATTTCATTAAGAGCACGGTTGAAGGAACGGGCGGCGAAGTAGAGGCTTTCGTAGCGGAGTGCCACGTTTTAAAGCAACTGCGCCCAGGCGAAACATTCAGACATTCAAACTGTCAGCGCATTCTAGATGAAAAAACTGGAGAGATTTCTCGCGAAGTGGGTGTGCGTGAGTTTTATAAAGTTGGAAAGCATTTTCCTGATCTAAAAAAAGATTTAGAAAAATTTGCTCTAAAACATGAACAGTTACCCCAAACTTCTGGCGAAGAAGCGCCATTTATTTCATCTGCTTACGGACTTCCTTATCCGGTGGCCGCGATAAAAGAGTACACGAACATCATGGATCGCGTTTGTCGCAACGACCAAAATAGAATTAATTTACTCCAAGAGAAATTGCAACGTTCTCCAGCATCAACTGGCCCCATTGTAACTGCGCAGAGTTTTGAAAATATCTTCGAAGATTTCAGAACACGCTGTGAACGCTTTGTGACTAAATAGAAAAATCTAATCAGTTAGCAACTTGTCATAATACCAATCCTATTTTATCACCTTTTTGGGATACCTTTTCATTGACGATAAATTGTACTATCAGTAGAATTTACGAATATTTGTATTGATTTAAGAAAACACTTTGTGCGTTTAAAAATAGGGAGCACGAGATGCAAGACAGCGTCGTTTTGATGAAAGTAGATGATTTTTTTAACTGGGCCCGTAAAAATTCTTTATGGCCTATGACATTTGGTCTTGCTTGTTGCGCGATCGAGATGATGGCAACTGGTGGATCGAAGTACGATTTAGAGAGATTTGGTTGTGGTGCTTTCATGGCAACTCCAAGACGTTCTGACTTAATGATTGTTGCTGGTACAGTTACTTTAAAAATGGCAACAAGAATTAAAACTCTATTTGAGCAAATGCCTGAGCCTCGTTACGTTATCTCAATGGGATCATGTGCGAATAAAGGTGGACCTTACTGGCAACACGGTTATCACGTTCTAAAAGGCGTTGATGAAGTTGTTCCTGTTGATGTTTACGTTCCAGGTTGTCCTCCAAGACCAGAAGCTCTAATTGAAGGTCTAATGACTCTTCAAAAGAAAGTGGCAAACGAAAGACTACTTCGTGATAAGTGGGTAAAAAATGCATAATGAATTAGTAAGTAAATTAAACGCAGTTATTCCAGGGGCAGATGCTACTGCGAATATTGCAGAAAAAGGTGATTCATCTATTTTTGTTAATTCAGCAAAAATTTTTGATGTATGTAAAACTTTAAAAGAAGACGGATTCAATGTTCTTCAAGCTATCACTGGAACAGACTACGCTGATAGAATCGAAGTAACTTATATCTTGGCCGACTTCACTGCAAACAGAGAGCTTCTTTTAAAAACAAAACTAGAAAGAACTCCTGCTAATGACAACACACTAGCAAATCTTCCAAAGCTTGATACTGTTGTTCCTCTATGGAAAGCAGCAAACTTTCAAGAAAGAGAAACTTACGACATGATCGGTGTTCACTTTGTTGGTCACCCAGACCATAGAAGAATCCTGACTCCAGATGACTGGCAAGGATATCCTCTAAGACGCGATTATGTCGTTCAAGAAAAATATCTAGACATGGTTGTTAACCCACCTTGGAAAAACAACACTGAAGATCAGATGTTTGGTAAAAAACTAAAAGAAGAAATCGGAAATCCAAAACTAGTAACTGCTAGCTGGAAATCTGACGAAGCTGAAGAAACAGGGGATGGTGAATAATGTCTAGTCATCACAATGTAGAAGATAAAATCATGCTAGGAGATACAGAAATTTTAAAATCTGATCTTCTTACACTTAATATGGGTCCTCAGCACCCTGCAACTCACGGGGTTTTAAGAGTAGAAATTAAAACTGACTCGGAAATCGTTGTAGAAGCAACTCCACATCTTGGATACCTTCATAGATGTTTTGAAAAACATGCTGAAAATTTAGATTATAGAGGAATCATTCCTTTTACAGACCGTATGGATTACCTTGCGGCCATGTCAATGGAATGGGGATACTGCTTAACTGTAGAAAAAATGATGGGAATCGAAGTTCCTCGTCGTGCAGAACTGATTCGTATTGTTTCAGCTGAGCTTCAAAGAATTGCTTCTCACTTAATTTTCTTTGGTACATACGGGATCGACCTTGGTGCCTTTACTGTATTCTTATATGGTGTTCAAGATAGAGAGCAAATCCTAAGAGTTTTCGAAGAACTTTCAGGTGCTCGTATGCTTTATAACTATATTTGGATCGGTGGTGTATGGAATGACATCAATGAAGACCAAGTAGATAGACTACAAGACTTCTGTAATGAGTTTGAAGCTAACCTTGAAAAATACTGGCAGTTATTTGGGGAAAATAAAATCCTTATTAACCGTCTAGCTAATGTTGGTGTGTTAACTCCAGAACAATGTTACGATTATGGTGCAACTGGACCAGTTCTAAGAGGTTCAGGTGTTAACTGGGATTTAAGAAAAAACAGACCATACGGACTTTATAACGAAATGGAATTTGACGTTATCGTTGGAAAAGGAATGAAAGGAACTGTTGGAGATTGTTGGGACAGAATGTACGTTCGCGTATTTGAAATGTTCGAATCAATCAAAATCGTTCGTCAGGCCCTTAATAAACTTGAACCAGGTCCAGTAATGGCAAAGGTTCCAAAGATTATTAAAGTTCCAGCTGGTGAAATCTATATGAGAACAGAGTGTCCACGTGGAGAGCTTGGATACCACTTAATTTCTGATGGTGGAAAAACTCCATACAGATTAAAAGTGAAGTCTTCATGTTTCACTCACGTTTCAATGGTTCCAGATATCGCACCAGGGCAGATGATTGCTGACCTTGTTGCTTCAATCGGAAGTATTGATATCGTTTTAGGTGAAGTTGACCGTTAGTGGGCGGAAAAAAATGCTCCAGTGGAGCATTTTTATAGCGTTTGAATGATGAATGGGAAGAATTTTGAATTTAAGAGTTCCGACCACTGTATACATTATTAATTAGGGAAGAAATATGGAATCTATCCAGTATAAAAAAGTAAATGAACCAGAATTAACATTAAAACAATGGTTCAAAAACGTTTACGAAGCAGTTGTCACAACAGCAAAAGGTTTAGGGATTACTTTTAAATATGTAATCACAAACTCAACTGTAACAATTGAATATCCAGAAGTAAGAGAAGAGCTTCCAGCGAACTCTAGATCAAGACTATATAACGATGCAGACAATTGTATTTCATGTCTTCAGTGTTCAGTCGCTTGTCCAGTAGACTGTATCTACATCGCAGCTGTAAAAAGACCTGCTGATGCTCCAAAGATCAAAACAAAAGACGGTACACCGATTCGTTTAGATCTTAAGCAATATACAATCGATACAGCTCTTTGCTGTTACTGTGGACTTTGTACTACTGTTTGTCCGACAGAGTGTTTAACTCATACGACAGACTATGAATATGCTTCTTATACGCTTGCGAATATGAAGTACGACTACCTAGCTCCTGATATCAGAGCTTGGAGAACGAGAATTGTAAAAGATTAAAAAAAAAACCGCTCATTGAGCGGTTTTTTTTTCTATTTAATTAACTTCCAAACTAGAGTTAAACTTCTTGTTTTCATTCTTTATTTTATCAACAACTATCGTGTTAAAGATAAAATCATGCACTCCTTGTTGCCTCTGTGTAAAAATAGGCATAAGAGCAATTGGAAAAAAAAATTGAATGCAAAGAACTTTAATAAAATTTCTCACAATTCCTTCATGGAAAAGAATAGGTCTTGTCTGTTCACTTTCCTTAGAGACAAGCGCGACAATCTTGAGTCGGCATATTATTTTTCCTAAACTGCCTTGGAAGTAAGTTCCATCTAGACAAATAATATTAATAATAGAGAGAGGAATCAAAATAAGAATTATAACGGCCCCTATATGCCCACCATCGATACCTATAGAATAGAGAAGTTCCTGTTTTTTGAAAGAGCAGTAAATAGTTAAAAGAATAAGTCCAATCAGCAAAAAGCTATCAATTATTGAAGCCAAAAATCGTCTAAAAAGAAGGGAAGCATTTGTCATAATTATAAATCCAATTGATGGTTATTTTTTGTTTTCTCATAAAGAGGATGGCTAAAATCATCAGCTTTTTGATTGCTTAATTTTTTAACCACTAAGGTTTTTGTTAGCATGTCTTGGAGTGTTTTTGATTTAAAACTAAACATGAAAAAAATAAAACCAATAAAGCATAAATCAATCATTAAAGTTTTAATACAGTTTCTATAAAGAGAAGTTTTTAGGTTAATTTTTTTCCCTTGAAGATTGACGACTTCAAGACCTAAAAGAATTTTTCCCAATGTTCCCTTTAAAGGGGAAGCATCTAGAAGTGTTCCGTATAAAAGATTAAAAAAACTAGCAGACAATAAGAGAGCAAATATGTCGGTTTCTTTGATTACATATTGAAAATAGAAAAAAGTGATTAGCAAAATAAGTAAGCTATCAATGAAAAAAGCGATAAATCTTGTAGTTAGGTTTGCTGTCGACATTTGTTGTTCTGATATAAAAAACTATGTTTATTTAAATTTATGATAAAATGAAAGAGAACAAATTAAAAGGAAAGATTCATGATTAAAAGTTTAACGGCACTATTGGTTTTTGTTTTCTGTTTTAAAGCTCTGGCCAGCACTCCTCGCTATGAAGTTGTCATTAGCGTTTTAAATGAAAAATCTGAAATTGTTTCGAAGCCAACATTCATCGTAAAAGAAGGCGTAAAAGGTGAGATGTTCACAGGCCCTCTTGATTCAGGAGATGCTGGTCATCACTTTGGAGTTGTGGCCAATAAGCTTTCTGATGGAAAAGTTCATTTAGAGTTTTCTTCTAATGAATTAAATGTGGATAAGATTGAGCTTATCCTAAAAGACCAACATGAAGCCGAAGTGGAACTGTTAGGTCTTTTAGATAAAAAGCTCAACAAATATCGCTTTAAAGTAACTGAACTTATTTAGTTAGATTTAGTAAAACTGTTTGTTAAAATCTTAAACTGTGTCGTAAAAGCATCAATAATATTCATATCAGCTTGAATTGCATTCACTACCACGGTCTTAGCAATAAGATCGTGGAGAGTCTGTTTTTTATCAGTAAAAAAAGCAAGCACATATCCAAAACATAAAAAAGCCGAAGAGATGTACTTCGTGAAATGTCTGATTAAACTTTGAGTAAAACTAAGTGTATCTCCTGTTTCAGTTGTTACACTTAAGCCTAGCCAGTATTTACCAGGAGTTGCTCTTAAAGAGCTTGTCTCAAAAACAGTGAAATAAACAACTGCAAAAACAAAAGATAAGAATCCTCCCAAATAAGGGATTCTTAATAACAGAAATGAAACAAGTGCTAAAATAATAGCATCAATCATTAGGGCCAAGAATCTTTTAAAAATACTGCCGTAGTTCATCATTATTCCTTTGTCTTATTATTTAGTTTTTAGCAAACGTGATCATTAATACAGAAAGAAATGCAAGCACTAGGCCACCAAGTTTCATCATATTAACTTCAACACTATCTACAAAGTAATCCCATACAACACTTGTAATCATTTGTGCAGCAATCATTAAAACTGAAGCTTTGACAGCGCCCAGACCAGCAAAAGCAAAAGGAAGGGCCGCAATGAAAATGAATCCACAAACCGCAGGAATTGGAAACCACCACTTGTAGTGAGTAAATGGGGCTTTGATTCTAAAAAAATCAGGGAACACTTCCGGGCTTGCTTTTACTGTGAAGTAAAAAATAGCAGCTGCCGTTAAAGTGACAATACTTCCGACAACGGCCGTTTGAGCAACTCCAATTTCCATTGAGATGTTTTTGTTAAAGGCACCTTGAACAACGCCCACGATTCCTACAATTAAAGCAGCAATAATACCTAAATTCGCCATAATCTATCCTTTTTTATTTTGTTTAAATTCTATTAAAAAACCTTTTAAGTAATCACCCTCATGAAAACCTTTTAGCGGAGTACAATCCTCAGAGAGCTTAAATCTTTTCCCAATGATCACACGGTCTTTAAATTCCGATTCATCAATGATTTGTTTTAGCTTGTCTTCAAATTTTTTCCAACTAATGGCATGAGTATTTAAAAATGCAAAAATCTTCCCGTTTCTTGCTAAAAGACCTAGCATTTGAGGAAGAAGTGTTTCATATGATTTAAGAGCACTGGAAACTTTTGAACCATCGCTTGAAGCACTTGGTGGGTCACACACAATCACTTCAAATTTTTTATTCTCACCAATTAATTTTCCCATGGCCTTTTCACTAGGCATGCAAAGACTAGTGTGAAAAGCAGGATTCAATTGAGGATTAAGAGAAATATTTTCTTCTAACCAGTTAAGATACTTACTGGATAAATCGACTGAGCAAACTTCATTAAACCCTAGTCCTAGCGAGTAAACAGAAAAAGCTCCTGTATAGCTATAAAGATTTAAAAGCGATTTATGCTCTTTTAAATAAGGATTCATCAGCTTTCTAATGGCACTCATATCTGAATAAATTCCAAAATCATAATGCTGATTGATTCTGATTTTATAATTTAAACCAAATTCTCTAAGCGTGAATTCGCTCTCTTGAGATTTATTCACACTTCTGATTTCTTTTTTCTGATTAAAATTTCTTTCTTGAATCCAAATTTCTTTTAAATTCGGAAGCATCTTTTTTAGTGTTTCAAAAATAATCTTTTCTTTCGATTTCCAAAAAAGAGCATAGTACTGAATCATCACTTCATCTTTTAAAAGTTGGATCAGTAATCCTGGTAGAAGATCAGCTTCCGCATTGACTATAAAAAGATTTTCTCTCTCTTTTAGAAGAGGAAGTCTTTTTTCAATCGCATCAGTTAAGCGCTTTTTTAATTCTTGATCAAAATCAAGAGTCCATTCGTCTTTATTTAAACTCCACAGGCGCGCCTTTACTGTTTTATGTTCAGGGTCCTGAACTAAAAGGGCCACCTCGGATTTTGTTTTTTCATCAACTCCAATCAAAAGGGGAGCATTTTTAGGAAAACGTTTTGTGTAAGAATCCTCAGTAATCCAAGGATGACCAAGCTTTAAATATTTGCATGAAGCTGGATGCAAAGCCACTCTAGGTATTTTAGGAATGTTTTGTTGATTCATATTAGTCTATAAGGATTAAAAAATTTCTTGTTTTTTCTCTTCGTCACTCAGAGGCTCTAATAAATGAAGCTCATCAATGCTGTCTTCTAAAAGAACTAAAAGCTGATTCGTGATTTTAAAAGGATCAGAGACATCCAGAATGTTGTAGCTGGCAAGTAACGTCTTTTGTTCTGAGGTAATTTCTCCATAAGGATTAAGTTCATTACAAAGCTCACTTAAGCGATGAATTCTTGCTTTTAGTTCCATCGTCTTACTTTGAAACACTGGTTTCTCAGAAGACTTTTTGGTCTTTGAAGCATGAGACTTTTTAGATGAGTTTTTTGCAATGTTTTTTTCCATCCCTCTAATATTTCAAAGTTGAAATATCTAGTCAAACGAATCCTGCTTCTTTTGAGGAAGATTCTAAAATCAGGTATGAGGAAAAAATGATAACTTTAATTCTACTTATTTTATGTCTCAATGCTCTTTTAATTTATAACCAATCGCGATTAGGTGAGTGGGCCCTAGTTGGTTACCAAAGCATTCAATCTAATTGGCAGAAATTAAAGAAGGAAAATCCAGCTCAGGTGGTTTTAAATAACTTCTCAACTCTTGAGCAGTCAGTGAAGTATGGAAAATTTGATCAACGCGTAGAGTTGCCCAAATATAAATTTTTTACTGACCTTATTTTAGAATTACTTCAACTGCACAAAAAACTCGGCATCAATTTAAGCCTTTATTTGCCCAAGATTCGCCTAGAGCTTCAGCGAGATTATCGCTTTGAAAAAAAGGTGCAAGAATTAATGATTAATTGTGTGTATCAGTTTTTAATTATCATCGCAGTGACTTGGGGATTTATCTTTTTTAGTTCGATGATGATTGGTGTTTTTCCCTCTAGCATGGTGGTTATTTCAATTCTTTTTTTACAATTTCTTGGCGTCGTTATCTTTTTTTATTTGAAGCATTTTTTGTATCAAAAAACTTTTATAGAATTAGAAAAAATTATTGAAAAATTTTATAAATTTTTAAGTCTTATTGATGTCGGAATTCCCATGGCAAAAGTCTTAGAATATTCTCAGATTGCCGCTTTGAGTAATATAAAAGAGAAAAATCTGACAACTTATGCGCAAAGAGTTAATCAGCTGCTTATTTACTGGCAACAAAACGGTCATTCTCCAAAAAGTGAAATGTCAGAGATTTTAGAGGATATTTGGGCCTTAAAAGAGACTTTATTTGAAGGTTTTTTGAAAAAATTGGAAGTTTTAAAATTTATTGTTCTGGCCCTGTTTTATCTTCCGGCCTATTTTCTCTACCTTTTCTCAATTTTTCAGTTTTTCATGGAACAATAGTCACAAATTTAGTAGATTACTGCGTTGGTAATCACTATTTTCGACAAGGGTGTTTCATGTCTTATGTAAATGATAAACAAATTATTTATTCAATGAACAGAGTAGGAAAAGTCTATAAGCAAAAGCACGTGCTTAAAGATATCCGTCTTTCATATTATTACGGTGCCAAGATTGGGGTGCTAGGTCTTAACGGAGCTGGTAAATCAACACTTCTAAAAATTATGGCCGGAGTGGATAAAGACTATTTAGGGGAAACAACAATCTCGAAAGGATATACAGTTGGCTACCTGGAACAAGATCCACAACTAGATCCAAATAAAACAGTAAGAGAAATCGTTTCTGAAGGCTGTCAGGAAATCGTTGATCTTCTAAAAGAGTTCGATGAAGTAAACGCTAAATTTGGCGAAGAGCTTTCTGATGATGAAATGAATAAACTATACGACAGACAAGCTTCATTACAAGACCAGCTTGATGCTAAAAATGCTTGGGATTTAGACTCTCGTCTTGATTTAGCAATGGACTCATTAAACTGTCCTCCTGCTGATCAATTATGTGGCGTTTTATCAGGAGGGGAAAAAAGAAGAGTTGCACTTTGTAAGCTTCTTTTAAGTGAACCAGATATTCTTCTTCTGGATGAGCCTACCAACCACCTTGATGCTGAAACTGTATGGTGGTTAGAGCGTCACCTTCAACAATACAAAGGAACAGTTATTGCCGTAACCCACGACCGTTATTTCTTAGATAACGTTGCTGGTTGGATTCTAGAGCTTGACCGCGGTCAAGGGATTCCATATGAAGGAAACTATTCTGGATGGCTAGAGCAAAAAGCAAAGAGATTAGCTCAAGAAGAAAAAGCTGAAAGTAAGAGACAAAAATCTCTTAAAGAAGAGCTTGAATGGATTAATGCTTCTCCGAAAGCGAGACAAGCAAAATCTAAAGCGCGTATTGCTGAATATGAAAAACGCCAACAAGTTCAATCTGAACAAAGAAATGAGACAAATGAAATCTTTATTCCACCAGGGCCTAGACTTGGAAATAAAGTTATTGAATTCCACGATGTCGCAAAAGCTTACGGTGATAGACTTCTTTATGAAGGGCTAAATTTCCAACTTCCTCCAGGGGGAATCGTTGGGGTTATCGGGCCAAACGGTGCTGGTAAGACAACACTATTTAGAATGATCACTGGAAAAGAAGAACCAACAAGAGGATCAATTGTAAAAGGGGAGACGGTTAAACTTTCTTACGTTGACCAGGATAGAACTCTTGATCCAAATATGACTGTTATGCAGGCCATTTCTGGTGGATTAGATTTATTAAAATTAGGTGGACGTGAAGTAAACGCCCGCGCTTATATTTCAAGATTTAACTTCTCAGGTGAAGATCAAAATAAAAAGATCTCAGAATTATCTGGGGGAGAGAAAAACCGCGTTCACTTAGCAGCGATGCTAAAAGAAGAAGGAAACGTTCTTCTTCTGGATGAGCCAACAAACGATTTGGACGTAAACACGCTAAGAGCACTTGAAAATGCTTTAATGGAATACGCTGGTTGTGCCGTTGTTATTTCCCATGATCGTTTCTTCTTAGATAGAATTGCCACACACATGATTGCTTTTGAAGGCGACCAAGTGGTATTCTTTGATGGAAACTTCTCTGATTATGAAGAAGATAAAAAACGTCGTCTTGGCGATAAAGCTCTTATCCCAAGTAAAACAACTTATAAGAAGTTAACAAGAGACTAAAAAATATGACAAACATGACTGTGGCCAAATTTGGTGGAAGTAGTGTGAAAGATGCAGAGGCAATGTTACGAGTATGTAACATTGTTGATAGCAATCCTGAAATCAAGATTGTTGTTATCTCTGCCACTCAAAATACGACCAATCATCTTGAGGCCATCAGTCGTGCCAGTCGAGACCAAAGCGAAGAAGAGCGTCTGAAGCTTATTGTTGAGTTAAGAGAACGCCATATCAATATTGCCAAAGGTCTTTATTCGGCCAATGAAACAATTGATAAAGTTGGAGATTTAGCAAAAGAAGCTGATGATCTAAGTTTAATCATTAAAGAAGAAAAAAATATTCGCCCTCAAATCATGGATCAGCTTTATAGTATTGGAGAGCGCATGTCTTCTCTGATTGTTTGGGATCTATGCAAACTGCGTATGCCTGAGCGTGAAGTGCGCTTCTTAGATGTGAGAGAAGTGCTAGTCACAGATTCAAACTTCTTGAGAGCAAATCCACAAATTGAATTAACGGCAAAAGAAATTGCTAAAGTTGTTCTTCCGGCCATTAAAGATTCAAAGGCCAAAATCATGTACGTCACTCAAGGATTTATCGGAAAAGATCTTAATGGACAAACGACAACTCTAGGACGTGAAGGATCGGATTATTCAGCAGCTTTATTAGGTGAAGCTATTCATGCTGATCTCGTTCAGATTTGGACGGATGTAGCGGGAGTGGCGAGTGTAGATCCAAGACTGACTCCAACGGCCAAGTTCATTGATTCTATTTCTTATGACGAAGCCACAGCTCTGGCCACATTAGGGGCGAAGGTTCTTTTCCCTACAACGCTAGCACCAGCTAAGCGTAAATCAATTCCTGTTTTTGTAGGATCAAGCCTTAAGCCGGAACTAAAAGGAACAATGATTACAGCAACGGAGGATAAAGAGTTTGCTCTCAAAGCCGTGACTGTTTTAAATAAAGAAAGACTGCTTTCTTTTATTGGTTCAAACATAGAGTCTAATCCAAATCTTGATAAAAAAATCCTTGAAGCTCTTAACTCGTATAATCTTCAATTTAAAAATCAGAGTAAAAACCACATTTCTTTTACTGTAAATGAATCAGAAAACATTCAAGAGCTTTTCTTAAAGGCCCATGAACTTATCCTAAATTTTCAGCATTGAAAAAAATTCAGGTGAAACTGACCTCATTATTCTAAATAAAAACAGCCTAAGTGATTAAAATTACTCATATCGCTATCGTTCTTAAAAATAGAATGATTGTATCGAGTTCTTCTAATTTTTAAAAACTTGGAACCATACTATATTCCACCCATCAAACGAAAAACAAATGATTTTTTAAGGAGAATATTTATGAAGACAGTTTTAATGAGTTTAGCTTTTGTTCTATCTTTATCAACAGCTCAAGCTTTTGAGAGACCTTTTAGAATTGATCAGAATACTGATGTTGTAAAAACGTATGCTATTGGATGGGGAATTCCTGGAACTAATTTAGATTTTGAAGCTCTTGATCTTTTACCAGAAGGTGAATTGTATAAAGTGCTAGATACAGACTTAGTTCGCAACTATGTTGTCGATATCCCTTCAAATAAAATCTTGAAAGTTATTGATGATCAAGAAAATGAAATGAGCTCAGTGAGATTTAGTGTAGGTTCAATTTATTACGGAAATCACTATAATGTGGTCTTATCAAATTTGGCCATTGAAGGAAGTGGATATGAAGACGCCTTGGCCGTTGTTCAAGAATATAAATGGACAAATAATTTATCGTACATTCTTTTAGTAAATAGAAACAGCAATCAAGTTAAGTCCCTTGAGATTAATCCAAGTGAGATGATGAATGATTTAAGAAATAAAATCAGTAAAACGCTCTCAAAGAAAGAACTGGCCCTATTAGAAGAGAGAGTTGAGACACTTTATACGGAAATGAAAGAGACTAAAAATGGTGAAAAATATAATGAAATGAGACTGACTTATGAGCTTCCAAAAAGTGAAAAAAGTATAATCTCTCTTGTTTTAAAATTAAAAATTAAATATGTGAATGGTAAACTTGTTCCTCAAGTCTTATCTCTAAAAAAAGAAATTCTATAAATAATAAAAAAGAG
>JACCDZ010099909.1_pt1 | contig 12457 bp, 10 predicted proteins | sample 7449551 | NCBI WGS metagenome assembly JACCDZ01 (sample SAMN15323452, study PRJNA562643) | freshwater metagenome | isolation source: river surface water | place: USA:Blue River Watershed | collected 2017-08-18
CATCTTCTCTCTGCTCCTGCATCTGCTGAACCATACCTGCACCTTGTGCTGCGAGTTGTGTGTTTTGAATATACTGCTGGTCGAGGTCGGCAGCGATTTTCTGCTCTTGACCGATTTGTTGTTGAAGTACGTTTGGTAAAAGACCTAATACAGCACGGCTACCACCTAAAGCAGCGTTATCTGCAAACGTAGAAACACTCCGTGCGATGTCGGCTCTCTGAAGGTCGGCTCCGGCAGTAGATACCTGAAGGTTTGCGTAAGGGTTTGTGAGTTCCTGGCGGTCATATTCTTCAATGGCTTTCTGGGCTTCTCTGGCTCTTTTACCCGCGCCTATCGCTTGAAAAATTCCTGTTCCTGCGGTTAATGCCCCGCCTGCTATGGTTGCTATTGCTGCTGGTGCTAATGGCATAATTAAATTATTTTAAGGATAAATTCGCTTGTTTTATCACTGGTCTCGGTAAATCCTATTTTTTTGTAATCTGAAATAAGAAACGGGTCTTCCGTCCAAGTCGTGATATATGAATACCCAAGTTTATTTGCGTACGAAATTAACTCACGAAGGAAGTTTTCTTTGTTTTGCTTGGCTATTTTCTTTTTAGAGTAATTTGGGTTACGGGTTACGAAACCAATATAGGCTATGGCAGAATTTGTAATCCAAACATATCCTGCCCACATTCCTTCTCCGGTATCGGTGTCTTCGAGTATCAGACCTTTTGTCGGGTAAAGGTGTTCTTCTCTCTCGTTTTTATTCCATGCGAGCATCCACTTGTTTGTGGATTTGATGTCTTCCGGAGTTGTTTCGCGTACCTGTAACATTACAAATAGGATTTAATTAAGTTGGTGGTAGATGATGTAATTTCAATTGGATCGTTACTGTTATTCTTTAAGGTAACTTCCATCCATTTCCCGCGTATCGGACTTCCATCGGGACTGAAGCTCATTGTATGCTTCTTTACGGCATAGGCAAATGCGCCCACTGTTACAGAACCGAAATTCTGTAATGTCACTGAATTTCCGTTAATGTCCGTTATCTTCATTTCCGTCTCCGAGCCTTTCACCATAAGCATATCACCAATAGAAATTTCTACCGGAATCTTATTCTGGAAAGCAATTGTGTTTCCGGCAGCGGACTGTATGTTCCCGATTCCTACGGCGGTGTTGTTCCCTTTGATGTCGCGCAGGATTTCGGTATAAAAGAAACTTTCTTTCTGGGTGTAAAACTCTTTTGGGATGAACGATTCTGTAAGGTTGGTTTTAATCGTAGTATCCCAAGCGGTATTCGATTGTAAAAACATTGCCTTGAATATCTTGTCGCTGTCGAGTTCCGGATTTACAACATAGGTTAGTTTTGCAGTCTGTAACTGCCCCGCAAAGTTCCCGTAGTAATCTGTTACCTCATTCTCATAAACTTCCCCGTGGTACGCGGTAAAGAAACTTCCACCCATGCCGAAATTGTAGTCGAAACTGTTTCGTGTATAATTTGTAAATCCTTTGTTGGTCATGTTGAATACAAGGGAAAAATCACCGTCAACACCGATTACGTACTCTCCCCGTGCTTCGTTGAATGAACCCTGGAATGAACTGTGGGTTTTAAGTAATTCAACACCCTCTCTATGGAATCCGGATCCTACGGGATTAATTTCCTGAATCTGGTCGCCACCTTTGATGTAAAATCGTGTGGTATCTTTACTTCCGAAGTAGATAAGATTATTGTTTTTCGTTATGATTTCTGGGTTGTTGCCAACACCACATTCGTAATCGAGTTCTTTGTATCCGCCCAAAACATCGTTACTTAATGCCAGAGATTCACTGCCTTGTAAGTCTGCGATAATTGCTTTTCCGTAATACTGGTTTACGACTTTACCGTTAAAGAATACCGAAATATCCCCATCGGTTGAAATGATGCGCTGAATCTCCCCGTACTTTATCGGAAGAGTTTTCCAGTTCGCTTCAGATGCTTCAAACCACGAAAGCTGATTAAGACCAAGTTCGTAATTATAAATTCCGGAATAGGCAATATCTGTTTTCCGGTGAACCCTTTTGTACCCGTTGCTGTCGATAAGGTTTGGTCTGAAATTGTAACTGTATTTCTTACCGTTGAAAGCATCTTTAATTTTATAAGATTCAACACCGTTACCCCAAGCGTAAGCGTTGTAAAAGCCTACATCGAAATAACCATCCGGCTCCGCGCCAATATGCTGACCGTTAATTACCGGATATGATTTGTGTGATTCGTAATAAACCTCATTTAGCACATCTTTGTTTGTGGTTCTGAAAATGATTGGTTTAATACCTCTAACAACTGACAATGTGGTTTTAACCTTCACTACCGCTCTTTCATCGCGGTTTTCGCTATTAGACATCCACCCATAGATCCATCCACCTTTTGCTTTTACCAAATCAGGAAACTCATTGTTTGTTAAGAACCGCACTTCGTTTCCATTAGATGGATTATCCATAAGAATATAGGCATTGATAAAATTATCTACCATAAATTCATAAATACTCGGGTAATTAGATGAAGCATACATATCGCTATTAATTTCAACTGTTCCAGAAATACTTATCGCATCTTCACCTCTCCCTTTTTTATCACGCCCATATGTGAAAGCTATTCTTATAGATATTTTATCACCTTCATTTATAGTTCCATAATCACTTTTTAAAAGTTTTCCTCTGTTTTCGAGGGAACTATAAGCATTTCCATCATATATTCCTTGATAACCACTTGTAGCATCAAACCTTTCTGGATTTGCAGTGCCATAAACAGAATCAATTACCGCCCAATATTTTTCATAGTTTTTATTTACATTTGGTTGTCCGCTGGTGTTGTATAAGAACTCTTGCCCTGTTTCTATCTGTGCATAGAATCCTTTTATTGGCATTCCGTCATCTATGGAATATTCTTTCACCTCTAAAACATTGTACTCTATATTAGCATTGGTGGAATCGTCTATTCTGTAAATAACATCGCCTTTTCTTAATCGGTTGATGTTATCGCCTGAAAGTAATAAATACACCTTTACACCTATCTTTCTAAGGTAAGTAATGTAGAGTGTTTCGTAGTTAAGTTCCTGTGTTTTTACCACCCATTTAAACTTTGTCGCAAAAGCAGGGGGATTGTGGTTCGGTTTTGCTTTAAAGATATTCCGGTGCAGTCTGTCGGCAAAAGATGTTTCGAGTTCGTTCAGGTTTTGGTTTGAGTTACCAAGTACCGTAGTGCTTTCGTTGTGGTCATCAAAATACACCTGCCCAATAGAGTAGGTGAACAAAGATGCTGCGGTAGTATTGTTACCGTTTAAATTTGCGGGAAGGCTGTCTTTACGGAATGAAATATCAATGTTTATATCGTTTCCGTTTTTGTCCTTCAGGTCGTAACCCTCCATGTAATTGGCAATGAACAGACGGCTTCCGGCTACATCCTGTGTTTTCGGGAACTTTGCTATCTTACTGTACAGCATCTTCACTGCATCATCTGATAACAGTTTGTAGTTATTTGAAAACCTAAAAATAATCGGTTGAAAATTCGGGTTAGCGAAGTTGTCTATGTTGTCCGGAATGTTTAGTTTCTTTTTGTTCGCGTTGTAAATAATGTAGGTTTCGTTGGTGTTGTGTTCTCTGGCAATAACTTGAATATCCGTTACATTTTTACCACCAGAGTTTACAATTATTTTTACAGCATTGTATTTATTCGTCATCCCTTCATTCAGTCTTTCAGAATTTATCCGGAATCCGACTTCATTAGTTACCCCGTTTTTAACATTGTATCCACCCATCTGAAATGCGGTGTCGGAGAAAAAAGACAATGCAGACCAGTCGCCATCGTTGTATTTATAACGGTATGCAAAAGACCAGAATGAATCTTTTTTTGTTTTGGAAGTTACGTTGGAATCGCGTAAGAACTCAATGATTTTAGGGCTTGAATTAGGTGGTTTCTTATTAAGGGTAATATCTGATTCCGTGAAACCAAGTGAATATTCTGCAATCCTTTTAAGGTTTACACTGCGTATATTTTCCCATGCTTCGTTTGAAAATATTAATTGGTCGCCAATCTGATTGAAACTTAACAAGTATTTCAGCGGACGAATCTCTACGCCATTTTTCCAGCGTATTAAGTCGAACCGGAGAACGGAAGTGTCTTCAATTATCAGTCGGCTCACTCCGGATTCTACATCGTATTCCACAATTTTAGATTTTCCGTTCGGCATTCCAAGGAAATAATACATCTTACTGCCTAATCCCTTGTGCATACCCAGAACTGTCATTTGTCCGTTCTCGGAATAATCGGAAACAACTTCACTCCCTTTCATATTCTTCAGTGAGCCGTCATCGCCATCACCGGAAATGCGGAGATTTTCTGCCCGCACATAAGATTTGTTGTCGATAAGAGAATAATGGGTGTCGCTGTTCATTATTCCAGTTATGAAGTTATTGTTTACATCAGGCATTTTACAGATTTTTTAGGTAGGAAATAAAATCCAGGTCACTTAGGGTAAGAGCATTGTCTTGAATTGTAATCAGGCGTTTCTTTTTCAGGTATTCGCTTTTGTAATACTGTGATTTCTGAAACAGCTCTGTACTTTCCAATAGTTTAAATTTGATATAGTATTCTATCGGTTCTTCGTAGGTCGGGTCGATTTTGATATTACAAACATCTGTTTTTGAAAGTCCGTTACCGATATATTCAATCATTACCGCCATGCCTTCCAAGTCGTGAGAGAACTCGAAACCGTTTTCCTTTTCCTTTACATAGCTGTCTTTGAAACGCACCGCATCACCGTATAATTTATCAAGGTAAGCGTCCTTCACTTTTCCAGTTCCGCAGCATGAATCGCATTCGTTTACCGTTTCGGTATCGCATTCAAGGCATTGGGTGTAAATATCTTGCTGACAATCATCTGAAAGTATAGTTCCATCGCAGTCAATCAAGTAGTTTCTGATCTCGTCCGGTACTTTCGGGTTCATGGATATTTCCATTGTCTTTCCGTTGCAGTCTAAAAGGTAAGCACGGATAAACATTTCAAAGTCCTCGGGCTTGCTTACAAAGAGTTTTTCCGGCACACGCAAAGACCAGCCTATTGTATTTTTCCAAAAGGTAAGGTGTAGTTTCTTCAGAACTTCGTGGGCGTATTTAACCATCATATACCGTTGGCTATTCCGGAACTCACTGTTGTCCTGCAAGCTGTCGATATAGAGTTCGTCAATAATATCTTTTAACGTAGCCATATTAATGTTTTGTTATTTTTTTTCCACAAGACTGACATCCTGAATTAAGTGTTGGCGACTGTGCTATCTGGTTTTTGATAGCGTTGTTTATCTGTGTAGCAACTGCAACTGCATTTTGTAGCGCAGGTATTTTTATAAATCCCATATCTTAATTATTTAACTGTGATAAATCTACTTCGGGTGACGCTTGTTCATCTACTGATGAAAGTTCACCTTGTTTTACTTTGAATAATTTCTCCTGATTTTTGATTGACTCCTTGTTGACTTCAATCCGTGTCTGGCGTTCCATTTCTTTTTTATACTGTGCGATTTCAGCATCGAAATTCCGCTGTTCCTGCTGTGAAAGCATTTTACCATCGCTGTTCATCTTCTCTACCATCAGTCGCATTCTTCCATCTGCTTCCGACTGCAAGTAGTTAAGCTGTGCTTTCAGTTTTTCAAGGTCTTGTTTGTTATCAAATTCAAGCTGTAATGTTTTTCTCTTTTCTTCTTGAGAAATTCTTGATGCTTCAGCATTGGCATTAACCTGACCGTTGATTTTACCCATTTCAGATTCCTGCATCTTTTTAGCGTACTGTTCCATGCGGAGTTTAAGTCTTCTTACTGCAATCCTCATATTCTTTTCTGAACGCAATTCAATTGCATCAATAAGTGAAATCTGTCCGGATGAAAGGGCGGTGTTTATGTCGGTAATAGTCTGTATTCTTTCCTGTCGTGACGGGATAAATCCGATTGTAGCACCAAAATAACTTAACGCTCTTTCTTTCCTGAACTTTTCCAGGGTTTTAATATCATCATCACCAATCCATGAAATATACTTTTCTTTTACATCCATGAACTTAAATACATCATCAAGACGTGAACTTATAGTCTGTGAAACATTGGAGTTGAAAAATAGAAGTCCGTCAACCAAATCTTTAAGGGTAAGGTTGTCTGAAAGTCTATAAGGCTCACCTTCAAATAATGTTTCCTCATTAGGTTTGCTTTCATCTGAACCCCTGAAGCCGAATACGCTGTTTATCTGGTCAGCCTGACGGACTATTTCACCTACTACTTCACGGAAGGCATAAGGTATTCCGGTTACAGTTTCCTGTACTGATGGCGCACTATTGATTGGATTGCCTTCGGTGTCGATGGTCTTCCGCAGTCTAATTGATTTTGAGAAATAAAGTTCAAGCACTTCTTTGGCTGAAAGTTTTCTTTTACCCAGAGATATTTCAGCGATACCATCTGAATCAATGTCGGTAATATTCCCTTTGAGTTCGCTGATTAAGTGCTGGCGTTTGTAATCTAAAATCTGAATCTCGTCAATTATAGGCATAGATTCTTCTACCAGAGAGTTATACCCATCTGCATCAATGCGAGGGGCAACTGCAATATATCGGGGTAAAATATTCCCTTTGTAAGTCGCCATGTTTTCTGAAAGAGCGTAAGAAATTACCTTTCTTTTGCCTTTAGTGGTCATTATCCCTTCATACCAAACATCGTAGGAATTATCTATTCTCGTTGTTTTGTATTCACTGCTGGGGTTTGGGTTGTAGGCATTATCTTTTCCGATATGTTTAGTCCGGTCAATGAGTTTTACCTTTCCGGTCTTTGTATTCTCAACTTTTTTGTAGAGTTCTTTTTTGAATGTTTTAAACGTAAAGAAAACCACTTCAATCAACTGTCCTTCATCGAGTTTATAATCAGTGGATGACGGGGTGTAGTTGGCGAAACCATTGCTTTGAAGAATCTCGGCAAGTTCTTTTTCTGAAATATCAATCTTCGACTGCTGGCAAATTCTGCGGAACTCGCGTAACGGAACTTTCTTAACATCATAGAAATAATTACAGTCGCTAAAGAATGGGTCTTGGGTATCTGAATGCCCCCAGAAATCCGGATTCAAATATTTCACCTGTATTCCATTATTTGCATCGGTATAGCATTCTACAACGCCAACACCCAACTCAAATACATCTTTTTTAATTCGGTTAAAAATGTATTCAAAACGGTTCTCCTGCTTGATTCCGGTAATAAGTAATTCCTCCGCGACTTCAATATCCAGGCTTTCGTTGGTTACGCTGTCGAGTTCTATTTCTTCCATAGAATTAGGAATCATTTCTTTTGGAACCGGACTTTGCCCCGTCATCTGTTCAATCTGCTCAAACAAATCTTTGTTGTCGAGTAGTTTTACCTTTTCTTTTTTCTTACGGCTATGTTCCTTTCGGGCTTCCGGATTTAAGGCGAAAATCTTTTCCTCGAACTCGCTGATGTTTATTCCGTTCTGTGCCTTGCGTAAATATCGGGGAAGGATATTAACCCTTTTATCCCAGTTTACATTCAGGTATTTTACCGAAACATATTCGTTGCAGACGATTTCTTTGTACTTTGAAATGGGTTGCTGTGCTTTTGCATACTTGCGTAACAGGTCGAAATTGTGTTTCCGCTTGTACATTGTAGTTTCGTGCTTGCTTAAAATAGCATCGCCATATTTCTTACCGAAGTCGATACTGTCTTTTTCGGCATTAGAAATGTTTTCGTCAGGAAATTTATATACTACTCCCATAATTTAACTTGCGTATTGTTTAACTTCAAACAGTTCCAATAGGTTTTCGGAATCATCATCTGCGGTTTCGGTTTCAGGTTTTTTATATTTGCTTTGGTTGCCAATTATCGCCATCATTGTAGCAATAGTGGTATCTCTTTTCTTTCTATTGTCTGGGGTGTATTTTTCCCAGTCCTCTAATATTTCGCGGAATGGAACTTTAATATCGTCTTCATTAACATCTCCGGATAACTTCGTATCAATCCAACTATCTAAAGCTAATTCCTGCAAAGGCACGGAACGCGGTGAGGAAATCTGCCCGCCAAACTCTATATCTGAAGGTTTTAAATCTGATTTTTTAAGTGTAGGGTCTGTAATGGAATACCCCCTATATCCGCGTTCTTTAAGTTTCTGGAGTACGATGTTTACGTTTCCTTCACAAAGTATCGGCATAGAAAAGAATACGAGTGCTTTTATAATTTCTTCAACATTATCTTCAAGCGCACCTTTACGGCTGTTGAAGTAAAGAAAAAAAGTATCTTTCGGGAATCCTTCGCCTTCACTTTTAGTAAGTCCTACAAATGCTTGTTTGGAACCGGAGCCGTTTGCTACTTTCGATGTACGGTAAGGGTCACAACCGAAACAGCCAACATGACCGTTTGTAGGGTATTTCTTTCCGTTCTTTATAATGAATTTATTCCGGTCTTCTTTTTTTGGTAACCATCCGACAATGAAAGTTCCGTTCCTGTTTATTTTGTGATATACCGTGGTGTCTGGTTTGCCGTCAGTCCAGAACAGGTCGATGCTGTAAAATTTCTCTTTGAACTTTTCATCTTTCTCGAATACACGGAGGAAGTTTTTATTCTCTACTACGCTTGGTTTACCGAACATAGATTCCCCGTCTTCATCAAGGAAGGCATCTTCAGCGCATCTTGGTTCATTTCTTTTCTGGGAGTTGTAGGCTTTGGTGTCGTCAATATAATCGGCTTCTTTAGCATCGAGATAAGACTTCACGCCATTGTGCCGAATTTTCCCGAACTCGTTTTTAACAGGAGTATTTGGGTCGTAATAAATCACATATCCCCACTCGTCAAAATATCCTTTATATGAAAGGTCAGCCGGAATAAATATTCCATACAGTCCGGTTTTTGTTCTACCGATGCTGTTTCTGTTCTCTACGTTTGAATCCTCGAAAAACTGTCGGTATTCAATCCCTCCGTTCATTGGTTTGGGTGCGGTTGAACCACCGATACACTTACCAACAACGTCAGCACCTACTTCATGGCACATTTTGTGCGCCTGATACCACCATTCATTAATGTCAAATTCCGCTTTTGGAGTTTCGTCATTCAGCGATTTTGTCGCCTGAGTACCATCATAAGCAGTAGGTGTGGCGTTGAAGGATTTTATACGAGAGTTCAGACCTATATTAGAGTTTGAAACTTTGTTCTTAACCGAGAATCTGCGCTGCTTCGATATAAAGTGAAGTTCTTTTTTCGGCATCACGTTACCATCCCTCTCCGGCTGTAAATGCTTCGGAAGTTTAATGAGTGGGGTTACGATATGTTTCAGGAATAAATCATCAACATCCTTTTCAGTCTTGGATGTAACCGGATAAAAACCGTTTACCCTGGTAATTGCATCGCGGTCTATCTCTGAACTTGCGGTAACAGTAAAACTTGAACGCCTTGATTTAAGAAGCCAACTGCCTAAAGACCTTTCATCAGCGTAGCAGGCTTCCAACCATATATAGTAGTCACGCTGTGGCATCCGGAAGTCAGGATAAAAATCTCCGTCTGTCAAACGGTAGTGCTGTAAGAAAAAATAATGACCACCCGTTATGTAAATAGGTTCTCCATCGTTGTAAAACCAATCGCCATTTCTGATCTTATCGTGGTCAGCGACAATAAACTTTTCGTGTTTTGTAAATACAGAATCAAGTGCATCTTCGATATTGGATTCATCGGCATAAATCGTATCAAAATCCGTAAGGTCTGTTGGTACTTCGTAACGCTCCCATTTCTGGTGTTCCGGACGTAAGCCTTCCCATCTTATTTTGTCGGGAACAGAAGGGAGTGCAATGATTAGGTTGTTAATTTCTATAATATCACCTATCGTACCGTCTTTTGAAATCACCACCATATTTTCAATAGGGTGAAAGCCATAATACCACTCCTTCGCTTTATTTTTTTTGCTGATAATTTCAGCATCAATATAATTATCGAGCTTGCGGTGCAGGTTTTTACGGTATGATTTATCTACTTCAGGCATTTCTCTGTGCAAATCTTTCTGGGATTGATGTTATTTTTTTATTTTCAACTTTCTGTTTGTTTATTGTTTCTGAATCCTGCATTACGGATATTTTCAGCCGGATTGAGTTACAGGTTTTGGTAGCGATTTTCTTTGCTTTGGATATTGCTTTTATTTTATCGTCTGTATAATTCGGCTTGTCAATACCTAACAAGTCCTTAAATCCGTCCTCAGATGAAAACTGGTTTACATCTTCATCGGTAATCGGGTCGTCATGGTTAAATCTCGGCATTGGTCGTTTTACAATTTCCAGCAATTCATAAAAAGTAGTTTTCAGTCCGGATATAATCTGGTTATCAATAAATTTTTTGTCGAGATTCTTCAGGTTCACTTCATCAATCAGAACATAAACGCCATCTACGGCATCGGCTCGTGCTTCTACCACCTGCGCTAACTTCATTTCGTTTACGTTACCTTCTTTATCATGGGGTAAATCAATGTCTGAATTAAGGAATTTTAGATACTCGTCTATTCCCTGCTTCACACTTTGGATGAATACTTTTTCAGTCTTTTCCTGGAAGGTCATCTAATATCTGTTTTGTGGTATAAACATATCGGTTCCGGATTGCATAGAATTTCTCGCCATCGAGTTCAATAATCCATTCAATTCCTTTTTTGAAGTAGCATTCCAATCCTTTTTTAAATCCGGTTTCTTCTGACTGTGTAGTGGGAAGATACATTTCTGCAATCCCTTCTTTGTAATTATCGTAGGATTCGTTTTTGTATTGCAGACCAAACTCATCTTTGTGCCACTGTGGGACTTCGATTGGTTTTAGAATATCATGGTCGCTTACGTTAATCCATTCACCGTTCGTTCCTTTTATAGCAAAAACAAAGTTCACATCCTGCAAAAACGGAATGTGATAGAGTTTTTTTTCTTCGTCAAGCAAATGTTTGGAGTGGGTAAATACACCTTTGGTATTTAGCATCTGGGTGATGCGCGGGTCGAAAACAATCTCGCACCCAATATCAATTAAATGATGGGTAAAATGAAGCGGTAAAGCGTGGATGATTCCTTTGGTTACTGCATTACGCACCAAATTAAGCTGTGAATCAATCTTAACGGTTAAACTACCGTGTGTTAATTCATCTTCAATATGTTTTTCAACATGAACAATAAAACCGTGGAGTGCGTGCATAAATAAGCATTATGCACAAAAGTAAAATGGATGCTATTCAGAATTGCTTTTGCTAAACATATTATTCATCAAGAGTAAGCAAACATCGTCAATCATCTGCTGGTCATCGCGTGAAATCCGGAAGGCGTGGTGGTTGATTTTTTTGTTTAAAGCATCAACAATTAAATCTTCATTAGTATAAACCGAGTAAAAAAAACGCCTGAGTTTCGGGAACATTCCATCAGTTTCTTTTCCTTCTTTATTGTTTGTAAAGTAGTACCGCCTTACGTCATCGTCCATATTAATATCGAAGCAAAGCAGTGCCGGAATAATATAGTCTATGTAAAAATTATGCTTGAAGTTCTTTTTGGTCAACTTGATTGCTTCCAGAAAGCGGACTTTCGGATTAATTGGTTTAGCAAAAAAGGTAATCTCTTTCGGCATACTTACTTTTGAACAAAATTAAATAAAAAATGGGAGATATATCAACATCACCGATTATACACGAATTAGAACTGGATGATTTTGTAGTAGTAGTGCAAGATGGCTGCGTGAAAATTATTTCCAAAGCAGACCTTATTGAGGGTATTTCTCTTGGCGGATTCAGTATTTGTGAGTTGTGGCTACGATGTGTTGACGGGATAGGAACATGGAGTACCGATGCACCAGTAGATACCCCGCCAACTATGAACGATGTGATAGCTTCCACTTTCAACCGAAACAGTAATTATGTTTTCACGTCAGACCAATTCCTTGACCAGTATTACGATGCTGAAGGAAATGCTTTCGGGAAAATCATTATTGCCGGAGGTGACGTTTCCGGATATTCTATCAGCGGAGTTCCTTTATTTATCGGGCAGGTTATCACCGCAGACCAATTAGGATTACTAAAATACGAAGCAAAAAACACCGACAATGCTTACGGGCAGGAGTGGTTCTTTAATACATACGACATTAACAACGTAGAAGCAGAATAATATGGCGAGTATATTTGATTATATCAGTGATAATTTAAACCGTTTCAAGTTTCTGAAATGGGTACAGATTATTAAAACAGAATCTGAAGCAACTAAAAGAAGCGCACTTTATCTGTTAGAGAAAAGCAGTACCGCATTTGAAGTCATTGTAACTGATGATAGTGGGGCAAAAAGGAAGTTAACAGGTGGAGTAACAGGAACAGGAATACAATCTATCCAAGAGGGTGATAATATCAGTATTGATAATACAGACCCATTAAATCCAATAGTAAGTGCTACAGGCGGTGGGGGAACAACAG
>JACCDZ011495909.1_pt1 | contig 12457 bp, 15 predicted proteins | sample 7449551 | NCBI WGS metagenome assembly JACCDZ01 (sample SAMN15323452, study PRJNA562643) | freshwater metagenome | isolation source: river surface water | place: USA:Blue River Watershed | collected 2017-08-18
CCATGGTTTCCTAGAAGTAGAGACTCCTACTCTAGAGGTGACTACTGGTGGTGCAGAGGCAAATCCATTCAAGACTCACCACAAAGATTTCGATATTGATGTATTTATGCGTATCTCAGTGGGAGAACTTTGGCAAAAACGTCTAATGGCAGCTGGATTCCCAAAGACTTTTGAGATAGGACGCGTATATAGAAATGAGGGTACTAGTCCAGAGCATCTACAGGAATTTACAAATATGGAATTCTACTGGGGCTATGCCAACTACAAAGATGGTATGAAGCTATCCCAAGAGCTATATCAAAAAATAGCAACTGAAGTCTTTGGTACTACAGTATTCACTACCCGAGGTCATACTTTTGATCTTGCTGGTGAGTGGGATGTGATTGATTACAAAGACGAAGTATTGAAACAAACAGGCGTAGATATCATGACTGCGAGTGAATCAAATATGAAGAAAAAGCTCGATGAACTAGGTGTAAAATATGATGGAGAAAATAGAGAGAGGTTGATGGATACATTATGGAAATACTGTCGCAAGAATATCGCTGGTCCAGTATTCCTAATACATCATCCAAAGCTAGTATCGCCATTAGCAAAAGCATGCCGTGATAATCCTGATCTGACTGAGCGCTTCCAGATTATAATCGCTGGATCTGAGGTGGGTAATGGATTCTCTGAGCTCAATGATCCTATAGATCAGCGTGCAAGATTCGAGCTTCAGCAGAAATTGATAGAGAGAGGGGACGACGAAGCTATGATGCCAGAGTGGGAATTCGTAGACATGCTAGAGCATGGTATGCCACCTACCTGTGGATTCGGTTTTGGAGAGAGATTGTTCTCATTTATGGTAGACAAGCCAATCCGTGAGACTCAATTATTCCCATTAATGAAGCCAAAAGAATAAGAAAATGACCCACTACATCCTGTAGTGGGTCATTCTTTTTTCAGCCCTTTCATTACTTTTTTGATCCTTCCTCTTTTTTGATTTTCTCCGTATTTTCTTGGAGGAATTTTTCATTAAGGTTTTTTAAGCCTTTACTTTCAAGAGGTAAACTCTTTGGTTGTTCAGAAATAGCTGTTTGTTTTGTTTTGTCTTCTTTTTCCATTTTTAATTATTTAAAATAACTTCCATTTTTTTTTGATTGTCCATTTGGAACATGATCCAAATACCGTCTTTTTCAAGAGGTATTATCGTACGGAAAATCCATACCCTGATTAGTCGTACTAATCTATTTTTTCTTGTTTTCATATCTGGGTTGTTTGTTTACTGTAATTAAATCAAATATATAGATATTGTCAACAGTATTTGCAAAAAAGAGCTTTTAATGTTAATATTTGACCCATGAAAACATTAAACGCAACAAAGCGAAGTAAGGCTGAAAAGCTAGCAATCGTACGAAGTAACGGTATGGTTCCAGCTGTAGTCTATGGCGCGAAAGTGGATAATACATCTATTTCCGTTCCAAGTATCGATTTTATAAAAGTTTGGAAAGGTGCAGGAGAATCAAGTACTCTCGTACTATCTCTAGAGGGTAAGAACATCGACGTTCTTATTCATGAAGTGCAAGTAGACCCAATCAAAGGATTTCCAAAGCACGTAGATTTCCTAGCAGTGGATATGAACAAGCCTATCGAAGTGGCAGTTCCACTTGAATTTACAGGTGTAGCACCTGCAGAAAAGGCAGGTCTAGGTAGTCTAGTAAAAGTTATCCACGAGGTAGAGATCAGTGCTCTTCCAAAGGATATACCAGCACACATCACAGTAGACATCTCTACTCTTGAGACTCTCGAGAATCAAATCCACGTATCAGATCTAGTCCTACCAGCAGGTGTGACTATGATCTCAGACACAGAAGAGGTAGTAGCATTGGTTGCAGCCGCAAAAGAAGAAGTTGAATCTGCTCCAGTTGACCTATCATCTATAGAAGTAGAGAAAAAAGGCAAGAAAGAAGAGGAAGCAGCAGCTGAATAATACAAAAATATGCTATAATAAAAACCGTATGAAGATACGGTTTTTATTATGCATAGTGCTCATATCTTTTTTTGTTTTTGGTCCTACGGGGGTTCTCGCTAGTGATCTTTCCAATGCTCAGGCTGATCGTGCAAAGCTAGAAGCAGAGCTCGCAAACCTCGAAAAGGACATAGCAGCAAAGCAAAAACAGCTCGACAAGCAAAAGGGTAAATCCGCTACTTTGTCAGGGGATATCAAGCTCCTTACTTCTCAGATCGAGAAATCTAAAAAAGAAATTCAGGCCAAAAATCTAGTTATTCAAAAATTAGGAGGTGAGATAGTTCAAAAGAATAAAAAAATTCAGACATTGACCGAGAAGATTGAATCTGAAAAGCAGACATTGGCCCAGCTTGTTCGCAAGAGCCGTGAGATAGATGATAAATCTGTCGTCTCTTTTGTATTATCTGGTGAGTCTATCTCTGATGTATATGGAGAATTTGATAAGTTCATGGCTCTGTCTGATTCTATCGGAGATTCAGTGGGTGTGATAAGACATGCTAGGAATGAGACGGAATCAGAAAAGAAAAATCTAGAAATTCAAAAAGATAAACAGCTCGATGTAAAAGTAGAGCTCGAGAATACAAAAAAGAAAGTTGAGCAGAATGAAAAAGATAAAAAGCAGCTTCTTTCTATTAGTAAAAATAAAGAAGCTGAATACCAAAAAGTTCTAGCCGAAAAAGCCAAGAGAAAGAGTGAGATATTAACTGCACTCTTCGGTCTGCGTGATACTGGGGCTATCCCATTCTCAAAAGCTCTAGAATATGCCAATTTGGCCTCGGAGAAGACCGGTGTGCGTGCCGCATTTGTTCTAGGAATACTCACTCAGGAGAGTAATCTGGGTACTGATCAAGGTTCTTGCTACGTCACAGATATAAATACTGGTACCGGTGTTAGCTCTCGTAGTGGCAAGATTTTCAAGAATGTTATGAAGCCTACTCGTGATGTAAAGCCATTCTTTGATATCACTGCTAGTGTCGGACGTGATCCATACAAGACGCTCGTGTCTTGCCCTATAGGAGGTTTTGGATATGGTGGGGCTATGGGTCCTGCTCAGTTTATACCGTCTACTTGGATGATGCTAAAGTCTAGAATTGGTAAAGCTCTAGGAATATCAAATCCTGACCCATGGTATGCCCGAGATGCATTTATGGCTTCTGCTATGTATTTGGCTGATCTAGGGGCAAACAAGGGTGGCTATACGGCAGAGAGGAATGCAGCCTGTAAATACTACTCGGGCAGGTCTTGTGGTCTAGTGACAGGCAATACTAGCTATGGGAACAGTGTTATGACCAAAACTGCTAAAATCCAATCAAATATCGATTTGTTGCAAAATTAATAAAGTCGTGCTAATATAACAAAACTATGAAGAAAGATATTCACCCAAAATACGATAACAACGCAAAGGTAACTTGTGCCTGTGGAGCTGGTTTTGCTGTTGGTTCAACAATGCCAGAAATCAATGTTGAAATCTGCAGTCAATGTCACCCATTCTATACTGGAAACGAAAAGGTTCTAGACACAGCAGGACGTGTGGACCGTTTCAAAAAGCGTGCAGCAGCAGTAAAAAAATAGCTTATATAAAAGATCGCTCTTTTTGGGCGGTTTTTTGTTTGCCTTCTGTTATAATATAAGTATAAAATTTTGTAATTTAAAATTTTTAATTTTATAAAAAAATGTTTTAAAAAATTAATTCATTTAGATATTATTTAAAAATTACAAAATTAAAAATTCAAAAATTGTATGTTAGACCTAACTGAATTAAAGAATAATCACAAGACTAGCTATCTCGCACATGAATACGAGCGTCTTTTATCTCTAGAAAAAAATGTAAATGATATGGTGGCCGAGGATGAGAGTATGAAAGACCTAGCCGAAGAGGAACTTCAAAATATTAAATTTCAAAAAGATGGTATCGAGAGACAAGTAGAGGAGATCATGAAATCAGAAAAAGAAGAAGAGGAATTTCCAAATGAGATAATTCTCGAAGTCCGTGCTGGTGCTGGTGGAGACGAGGCGTCACTATTCGCATGGCAGTTAGCCCATATGTACGAGATGTATGCTGAGGATCTGGGTTGGGGTTGGAAGACAAACTACGAATCAGCAAATGATGTCGGTGGGTACAAAGAGGCTTCTTTTGAGGTAAGGGGCAAGGATTGCTACAAGATGCTCCGTTATGAGACAGGGGTCCATCGTGTACAGCGTATACCTGCGACTGAAAAGAATGGCCGAATACATACATCTACAGCGTCTGTAGCAGTGCTACCTATCCGTAAAAAAGCAAAGTTTGAAATCAACCCAGCAGACCTAGATATGGAATATTCACGATCAGGTGGTGCTGGAGGTCAAAATGTGAACAAGGTGGAGACTGCAGTCCGATTGATACACAAGCCTACAGGTATCGATGTACGCTGTACATCAGAGCGTACACAGCTGGGAAATAGAGAAAAAGCGATGTCTATCCTAACTGCAAAACTCGAAGCTATGAAGGAAGAAGAAGAGGCAAAGAAATATTCTGCAGATAGAAAGAATCAGATCGGGACAGGGGACAGAAGTGAGAAAATCCGTACATACAACTTCCCTCAGGATCGTGTGACTGATCACCGTATCCGCCAATCATGGAGTAATATCCCAGGTATCATGGAGGGCAAGATTGAAAAGATTATCGATGCACTAGCATCCGGTGAGACAGGCGACGCCACAGATGAAGAGTAAAATACAAATAAAAAGGTCTCAAACATTCGTTTGAGACCTTTTTGTAATTTTATAAGGATTTTATATTTTCACAATTCTATGATGAACTTTTTTGTCATCTTTTGAAATTGTAAGTGTATAAATACCAGGAGGCGTATTAATAGATATCTGTTCATTCTGGCTTGTTGATGTGCCTTCGTAAACATTTTTTCCATTAATATCAATGATAACAAAACTTGAACCCACTTCTGATTCGATATTAATCTTGTCTGTGAATGGGTTAGGGTAAACAGATGTATTTTCAGCTTTCATTTCAGATATACCAGTCATGCTGTAATCTCCCCAGATTGTTTCTGAGTGTTCACTACATCCGTATTTGTTAAATACTATAACTGAATACCAGTCAGCCTGAGTTATCGGCATGGACGGGCTATTTTGGGATGATTCCATTGGTGTTGCCTTTGGTCCCGAGCACCATAGAAATGAATCTGCTAATATTGTGCATACCAATACTCTGTCGTGTACTAATACACGCGGAGTCTGTGGTGATGGTAATCCATTTATGAAGATACTTGTATCAAACCAACAACCATTCAATCCAACTGCGCTAAATCCATAACTCCCAGCATCAAATGCATGAAATATTTTTGGTGCATCTGGCGTAGGTGGATAATTGTAAGCAAAACCCCATTTAGATAAACCAGCAGTTGATTTGCACTCCATTACCACTTCATCGTTATTTTTACATACGGTATTTTTTGTTACAGTGATTATTGGGTGAGGCAAAGGAATTCCATAAATAAATATTGAGTCTGAACCAGTACGATTTTCTTGGTCTGTTATCGTTATTTGAATTTTATTCCAACCTTCTTTTATTTGCATGTACTTTGATAAATACCCAGAACAGTTAACGCATGAATAAAATGGATTATTATTTAAACTCCATTCAAATTTTACAATCTGAGAATTATTTCTTGTTATGTTGAAATCAGGCCAGAATATAGCATTTATACATGCTGTGTCTGGTTGCCAATTTTTCTGAATACTTACCATGGGTGCCAGGCAGTCAACAATATTTATAGTATCTACTAGATACCAGTTTGTCGGAAACTCAACAACCATAGTATCTGCATTTATGGAAGATGTCGGTACAATTAATCTGCTTGTGAATCTTTTTGATCCGATAAATGTGTTTTTGATGCTTACAACAACTCTTATGCTAGTTTTGCCGTGCGGGGGTATTTTCATCCCATTCCATGAGTACAAGGGGTGCGCAAAAAATATAAATGAAAAATTATCCTTACTACTATTCGTGAAACTTGTATCATTCTTATTCATTTTAAATACAGTACTGTTATCAATATATATATACATTGATTCAATCGTATTTGAGTCCAAGGGTATATTATCCAATAGGATAGCTTGAAGGTAGGAATTTGTGTCAGTAACATTTTCAAGGTCGATTACTGCCACTGTCATAGTGTCTCCTTGCATGCAGAGGTTTTTGTTGTGCGGAATGTCCAGCAAAGTCTTTTTTACAAAAGTCTGTGCATTCGCTTTTTCTGAAGCGAAGAGTGTGAAGAGCACTACCAGTGCTGTCACAAAGAAATTCATTTTTGTTTTCATTGATTAGATTTTGGTTAAATTGTTTTTTAAAATAGTTTTTAATTAGTTGTTTTGGCAGAAGGGGTATAGGGATATCCACTCTGTCAAAACAACTAGAATAGCCTTGTTTTAAAAGCCAAATTTAAACAAAAAATGCCTGTCAAAGATCTCCACAATTGGTAGTATTATATCACATTTATATGCATTTTGTCAAGGTAACATATTTGCTATGTTTTTATATCTCTGTTATACTTGCCTCCAGTAGTTTGCGTTATGTTTTGGTGAGTTGCATTCTTCGTTGTGCTAAACATTGAGGTATGTAAATGAAATCAGGCTTCTGCGATTACATTTATAAATTAGTTTTATTCAAAGATTAATATTGCAAAGTATTATTCCGAGAATCACATTGTCATATATGGCAAAGAAATTATATGTTGGTGGTCTTCCTTACAAGACTACTAACGACGAGCTAAAAGCTCACTTTGAAGGTGCTGGTGCAGTATCTTCAGCAACAATTATCATGGATAAGATGACAGGCCGATCAAAAGGTTTTGGATTCGTAGAAATGGAAAATGATGCTGATGCTGACAAAGCAATCTCAATGTTTAATGGTCAAGATTTCGATGGTCGAAATCTAACTGTTAATGAGGCTCGCCCAATGGCACCACGCGCATAATATCTATATTATGATGCAAACAAAAATCCCCGCTCCGGCGGGGATTTTTGTTTGACATTTTTAAAATTATGGTGTAATATTTTAAAAAAACATTTTTTAAATTTTGTAATCATGAATAAACCACAAAAAGGATTTGAAAAACAAATCCAAATGGCTTCAGACAAGCCTACCATGTCTAAAAACTTTTTAACTCAATTCCAGTATTTGGATATCACGAGTCACTTAAGTTTGGAAACAGATCGTCGTTTTAATCGTGAGGATTACTACTACGATACCTCAAGTTTTTCGCTACTGAAAGATCAGCTTTCTTTTAGAGTTAGAAAGACTGAAATGGGTGTATCGTTAAAATTTATGGATCACCATGATTATGTAGAGCATCCGTTTAGTGATCAGGAGGTAATCGAATGGGAAAAAAGTAAAAAGACAAAGATCCCGACCTCTGTATTCATCAGTGCACCACTATTGGGTAGAACCAAAAAAATGGATTTGATCTTGGTTGGTATGATTTACTCAATCAGAGCATTGGCATTAGACGGATCTATGGTTTTAGACCACAATTGCTTTAATGGTAGTGAGTATGTTAGCTATGAAGTTCGCCTAAAAGAATGCGAGCAAGGTGTTGTGGATGAATTTGATAAAATCATGAAGACATACGTAGGTACTACTATGACAAACATCATCGAATCAAAATACCAACGCTTGGCTAATGTAATCAGACTTCAAAACCAAAAGAAAGTTGCCCCGGCTGCAGCGAATTAAAAAGAGCCTAAAAAACGATCAGACCTGCGTACTTTGTACCAGGTCTTTTCTTTTGACATTTCTAAAATTATGGTGTAATATTTTAAAAAAACATTTTTTAAATTTTGTAATTATATGAGCAACCAACAAACGCGCGGCAACACCGTGGAACGTCGTTACCCATCAGATGCGGTAAGTGCAATGAATTCTGGTAAAAAATCAGGTACTTCAGCAATCCAACATCCTTCAACTTTTAAAACTGAAGGACTAAAACCAGATTTTACGAGAAAAATCAATCCAGAACAGCATATGAAGCTGATTCAGCATTTTTCCGAATCGACACGGAATTCAATTCCTCAAGTTTCTGAAGCAAATGGTGTAAAAGTTAAACACATCAGGGTAAATGTTGAGTATGGTGTAATTCATATTAGTACCTATAAAAATGGGGATAATATAGATTATGAAATTTCAATGTTTGTTGTTGGGGACTTACTTTCGTCCGAAAAATGGTTCTTTAAGATCCTGGACCTCAATGGGGTAATGACCCATTAACTTTTAAATAGCCTGGCGTATCGTGCGTCAGGCTATTTGTTTGCTTTAAAGTCAATTTTTTGCTATATTTGGTGTGCCTACTATTTGTAGGTTTTGTTTAGTTTTGTTCGTCAAAAATTAAAAAAGTTATTATTCTTTACGTGAGCGTGTAGTTCAGTGGTAGAACGCTGTCCTGATAAGACAGAGGTCGATGGTCCGATTCCATCCACGCTCACGTAGGGCGGAATACTTTTTTGATTTTCTGACAGCAATGCAGGTGATCAGGTTTTATAAGGCAGAGGCCTTTTCTTTTTATGGAAAAAAATATTCAAAAAAAATGGTGGGTAGATGGATTGGGTATAGCTATGAAGATTTCTTCTTGGATTGCTGTTCCAGTCGTAGTATCTCTCGTATTGGGTAAGTTTTTAGATAAAAAGTACAATACAGAACCCTGGATATTTGTTTCCCTTACAGCAGTTGCTTTTATCGTCACTATTTACGGTATTGTGAAATTCTCAACGGATTACATTAAAGACATAGAAAAACAAGATACTAAAAATGACAACAGAAAATAAACACAAAGAAATAGAGTCAAATACACACACAGCAGAAGTTACTACTGTCTCTGAATCACATGGCACTACTCATGAGGCTACTCTATATGCAGAGCATATAGGGGATATCGGTCCATTGCCGATTACAAATGCGCTCTTCACTAGTTGGATCGTGGTTGGTATTATAGTAATTTTTGCATTAGTCTTAAAATTTAAAATCAAGCAGGTTCCTCGAGGTATTCAAAATTTCTTTGAGTTCGTTATCGATGGGGCTATGTCTCTGGCTGATCAGGTGACTGGCAGTCGAAAAATCTCAGAGAAGGCTTTCCCTATGGTTTTCCCTGTATTCATCTTTATCCTACTTAGTAACTGGATGGGTATATTGCCATTGGGCGGTTTTGGTCTATTAGAGCAGACTGATCACGGGCAAGCTTTTATCCCTCTTATCCGTAGTGGTACAGCTGATATTAATGGGAACTTGGCTCTAGCTATCATATCTATCTTGGGTGCAAATATCTTCGGTATTATATCTATCGGTTTATGGAAAACAATCAATAAATATGTTAATCTTAATGCGCTTGGTAGTATATTTACCAAGATAAAGAAGGATCCGATGATCATTCTCACTGCACCTATCATGTTTGCTATTGGATTCTTGGAATTGATAGGTGAGTTTGCAAAGGTTGCTTCACTGTCATTCCGTCTCTTTGGTAACGTATTCGCAGGTGAAGTATTGCTGGCATCTATGGCAGCAGTTCTAGCATACGCTGTGCCTATCCCATTCTTGATTCTTGAAGTTTTTGTTGGAGTTATTCAGGCATTTATCTTTGCCATCCTGACTTTGGTGTACTACACCATCGCTTCTCAGGACCACGAAGAGCATGATGAGCATGAAGATCACAGCAAGACAGTTCAGGATGGCGCAGTGGCGCATTAAAATTTGAGGTCAAATATTATTAGTTAATTTATATAAATATTATGGAGACAACAACACATATTCCAGAAATAGCTAAGGCAGCAACTATTGCTGTAGGTTCTATCGGTCCAGCTTTTGCTATCGGTATGATCGCATCAAGAGCAATGGAAGCTATCGGCCGTAATCCAGAAGCATCTGGCAAAATATTTGTGCCTATGCTTATCGCATGTGCTTTCGCGGAAGCTATTGCTATTTACGCCCTTGTTATCGCATTCTCAATCAAGTAGTTTTTTGCTACTGACATCTATCTACTAGTTTCTATCATCTAGTAGTTAGGAGTTAGGAGCAAATGCTCCGCAGAATTTTATAATTTAAAATTTTTAATTTTAAAAATTAAAACATTTATACATTATTTAAAAATTCAAAAATTAATCATTAAAAATTTTACTTATCATGGACTCATTCATCTCAACATTTCATATAGACCTTAAAATCATCATCGCACAAGTTGTGAACTTTGCTGTGGTTATCGTCGTATTGTACTTTCTTGCTTTAAAGCCTTTGAAAAAGGTTATGACAGAGAGAACAGAGATGATAGAAAAGGGTCTGTCTGATGCAAAGGAAAATGCCACACTAGTGGAAAACACTCAAAAAGACTACGAAGCTACAATCGCCCAGGCAAAAGCCGAGGCTCACGAGCTATTCCAGAGTGGCAAGAAAGAAGCAGAAGCTAAAAAGGCCGAGATGCTAGAATCCGCTGCTATTGAAGTAGAGAATATGGTTGCAAATGGTAAGAAGAACCTAGAGGCAGAAAAGATCAAGATGGTAGATGAAGCTAAGAAAGAGATAGTATCTCTAGTTGTTTCTGCTACAGAAAAACTTCTCGCAGATCAGTCTGACAAGGGTACTACAGAAAAGACAATAAAGAATATCAAGAAAGCATAAGAATAAGTATAAAAATTATGAAAATATCACCAAAAACAATTGCAGAGGCTGTATATGCCGGATGTAAAAATAAAGAGGGCAAAGAATTGTCTGCATTTTTGGGTGATACAGTATCATTTCTTGAAAAGAATCGGATGCTCGGTAAATACAAAGAAGTTCTCGACCACTTACAGATTTTGATAGACAAAAAGGAAAAGAGGCTCAGGGTGGATGTGACTACCGCAGAAAAGCTCACTCCAAAATTACTCGCTGAACTCTCTGATGTCCTAAAGCATAAATACAAGGCCGAGGAGATAGAGATAGACGAACACCAGGACGAGAGTCTGATCGCCGGAGTAAAAGTCAGAATTCGTGATGAAGTTATAGATATGACATTGTCGAACAAATTAAACCAATTAAAAACACATTTAATCAAAAACTAATATGGCAAAAAATACAATTGTAGAAAACTTAAGAAAGCAAATCGAAAAATTCCAAGCTGATCAGAAGGCAGAAAAAGTTGGTCATGTTATTGAGGTGTTCGACGGTATCGCTCGTGTGTCAGGTCTCTCAGATCTAAAGGCATCAGAAATGGTCACATTCCCACGTGGAGAGATCGGTGTAGCGCTCAACCTTGAAGAAGACACAGTAGGTATCATCATACTTGGTGATTTCTCAAAGATCGTAGAAGGTGAAGAGGTAAAGCCAACAGGACGTATTTTGGAAGTAGAGGTAGGCGATGCAATCGTCGGCCGTGTTGTGAATGCTCTAGGAAAGCCAATCGATGGCAAGGGCGCTATAAAGACTACATCTACAAGTGCAGTTGAAAAAGTGGCCTCAGGAGTTATGAGTCGTCAGGGAGTCGATCAGCCAGTGCAGACTGGTATCAAGGGTATCGATGCATTGATCCCGATCGGTCGCGGACAACGCGAGCTCATCATCGGTGACCGTCAGACTGGAAAGACTGCTATCGCTATCGACACAATATTGAACCAAAAGGGTCAGAACATGATCTGTGTATATGTCTCAATCGGACAAAAAGATTCAAAGCTACGTAAACTCCAGACTCGTCTAGAGGAGGGTGGTGCTATGGATTACACAGTTATCGTGTCTGCAGGTGCATCTGAATCAGCAGCTCTCTCATACATCGCTCCATATACAGGAGTCGCTATTGCTGAATACTTTATGGACAAGGGTCAAGATGTATTGATCATATACGATGATCTTTCAAAACATGCTGTAGCTTACCGCGAGATCTCTCTATTGCTACGTCGTCCACCGGGCCGTGAAGCTTACCCTGGAGATGTGTTCTACCTTCACTCACGTCTACTAGAACGTGCATGTAGAAAGAATAAAGAATACGGTGGTGGATCTATCACAGCTCTACCGATCATCGAGACTCAAGCTGGTGACGTGTCTGCATACATTCCTACAAACGTGATCTCTATTACAGACGGGCAAATCTTCCTTGAAACAGACCTCTTCTACAAGGGTATCCGCCCAGCTGTAAACGTGGGTCTATCAGTGTCTCGCGTGGGATCATCTGCGCAGATCAAAGCTATGAAAAAGGTGTCTGGTACATTAAAGCTCGACCTTGCTCAATTCCGTGAACTTGAAGCTTTTGCTCAATTCGGTTCAGACCTAGATGAGTCTACAAAGCGTCAACTAGAGCGTGGAAAGCGTGCAGTAGAAATCCTAAAGCAACCACAGTACTCTCCAGTAGAGACTACTCGCCAAGTTGTGACTCTGTATGCTCTTACAAAAGGCTACCTAGATACTGTGCCAGTTGAAAAGTTGAAAGAATTCGAAGC
>JACCDZ010318890.1_pt1 | contig 12456 bp, 14 predicted proteins | sample 7449551 | NCBI WGS metagenome assembly JACCDZ01 (sample SAMN15323452, study PRJNA562643) | freshwater metagenome | isolation source: river surface water | place: USA:Blue River Watershed | collected 2017-08-18
ACCGACCTGATCTCGCTCAGAAGCTTATAGAGCGTAGGGGGTGGCGCTGGCGTTAGAACGATTGGGTTGCGCGTTGCAACCGATGACGTATTTCCCGACAACGCTATCTCACTGACGAGCTTTCTTTGATATCGGGCACCAGGCGCAGCAGCCGCCCGCTGGGGTGGTCGGTGAGCAGATAGACAAAACCGTCGGGCCCTTGGCGCACATCGCGCACACGCTCACCCAGATCCGGGAGAAGGCGTGTTTCTTTGGCGACCGGGCCTGCAAAAGGCTGGGCCAACTGCAAGCGCGCGAGGTGGGTGAATTTGAGCGAGCCCACCAGCAAATTGCCTACCCAGTCGTCCCCGTAGCGTTTGCTGGTGACGAAGGTCATGCCGGAGGGGGCGATGGAGGGTGTCCATTGGTGCAGTGGTGCTTGTGTTCCTTCGCGTTGGGGCACGCCGTCGCCCACGGCGGTGAAGTTGTAGTTGCGTCCAAAACTGGTCAGCGGCCAGCCGAAGTTGCTGCCAGGGCTTGGGAGATTGATCTCGTCGCCACCCATGGGGCCGTGTTCGGTGATCCATAACGTGCCGTCGGGCGCCAGTGTGGCGCCCTGCGGGTTGCGGTGGCCGTAGCTCCATATTTCGGGCTTGGCTCCGGGTGTTGATGCAAACGGGTTGCTTTGTGGAACGTTGCCGTCCACATACAGGCGCACTACCTTGCCATGGTGGTTGTCCAGCTTTTGGGCGTCGTCCCGGTAGTGGAAGCGCTCGCCCAGGGTGAGGTACAGCAAGCCTTTGGAACTGCCCGGCGGGGGTGGCGCCAGCGCGATGCGACAGCCGAAATGCAGGGTGCTTTTGACCTTGGGCTGCTGCACGAAAAGTTCGGTCAGGTTTTCCAGCCGCGTGTTGTCGGCCGACAGCGTGGCCGATGCCAGCGCGGTGCTGCTGCTTTGTTTGTCAGCGTGGGCTTGGGAGTAGCAGAAATAGAGTTTGCGGTTTTCCGCAAAAGCGGGGTCGAGCGCCACGTCCAGCAACCCGCCCTGGCCGCCTTTGGCGACTTCAGGCAGCCCGGCCAGCGGGCTACCCACGGTTCCGTTAGGCTGCACCACGCGCATGTTTCCGACCCGCTCGGTAACGAGAAAAGTGCCGTTGGGCAAAAAGGCGAGTGCCCAGGGGTGCTCCAGGCCTTTTGCAACCACCTGTGCCGTAGGTTCGGCATAGGCTGTGAGGGCACACATGGCGATGCCCAGCAGCAGTGGGGCTGTCCGGCGGTGTTTCAACATGGTTCGTGTACTCAGATGTCGGAGTAAAAGCAACGCGCGCAGGATTGTTTGTAGCGCTCGTTCCCGCCTACCACCACCTGCTCGCCTTCCTTGACTTTGCGGCCCTGGTCGTCCAGTCGCACATTCATGGTCGCTTTGCGCCCGCAGGCGCAGATGGTTTTGATCTCTTCCAAGTCATCTGCTAGCGTGAGTAGGGCGGCGGAGCCCGGAAAAGCGTCGCCCCGAAAGTCGGAGCGGATGCCGAAGCAGATGATGGGCAGGCCGCGGGTGTGGGCGATGCGGTGCAGCTGGCGTACCTGTGCGGGGTGCAGGAACTGGGCTTCGTCGATGAGTACACAGGCCAATCCCTGGGCATTTTCAAGCAAATTGCAGAAGTCGGTGGCGTCGTCAAACACCTGCGCTTCGCGTGTAAGCCCAAGGCGGGAGTTGATCTTGCCTGTGCCTGCGCGGTTGTCGATGGCAGCGGTGAAAAGTTGCACCTTCTGCCCTTGCTCTTCGTAGTTGTAGGCGATCTGCAGCAGCGAGGTGGACTTGCCGGCATTCATCGCCGAGTAGCGGAAAAAAAGTTTGGCCATGGGGGTGGAAAAGGGTCAATGGGCGTGGGGCATGGGGTGGGCGCGCCCGGCAAGTCCCAGTCGTACGAAGAGGGCAGGCATGAGCAGCGATACAAAGATGCCGCTGACCAGTCCTTTCATGAGCGACCACTGCATCGGGTCCATGGTGTTGCCTGCGCCCAGCACCTTGAGCAGCTTTTGCTCGGCGATGAAGGCCACGGCCCCGAACAATCCCACCAGAATTTTCTTGTGCAGCGCAGTCGGTGGCGCAAAGTCCAGCTGGCCATCGTCCACATGCAGCGCCCAGGTGGCTGCAGCCAGCCAGCCTGCCAGCATGGGCACATAGTCGGGCGCGTTGCCGGGCCAGGTTTTGAGGGCCAGGGCCGTCACCACGGCGATCAGCAGGGCGCTGGTGGTGAAGTGCATCTGCCAGTGCAGGTTGCGGTGGCGCAACTGCTCGAATACGACCAGGGTGACGGCGCCGATGGCAGCACCCACGGTCACGTCCTCCAGGTCGTGCACGCCCAGGTACATGCGGCTGGCCATCACGCCCAAGGCGATGAGCCCGCACACCACCCAGGCCCAGGCGGCGCGGATTTCCCAGGCCAGCCACATCCACATCACCACCGCCAACTGGGCGTGGCCGCTGGGCAGCCCGTAGCTGGCGTTGACCAGGTCGTCCAGGCGCAGCTCCATGGCAGGGCGGGGGTCCTGGAACCAGTCTTTGGCATAGGCGTTCACCAGGGCAGAAATGGCTACCAGCACCAATAGCCGGTAGAACACGGTCTTGCTGGCACTCCAGTAGCCGATGGCCATGAAAAACATGATGAAGGTGGCATAGCCCAGCCAGGACAAGCCGAAGGCCAGCTGCGTGAGCAGCTCCGTGCGGTAGGGGACGATCCAGGCGACGTCGTGCCAAATGTTCATGGTTGCTCCTCTATTTATAGCTGTCTGCGCTTATCCCACGCGGGCTAGCGCTTGATTTCGTCTATGGTAATGTCGCGCTCAAAGAGCTCGGCCGCATTCTTGGCGACCTGCAGGGTATCAAAGTACGCATAGGCACCGACCGTGGCGGCGCCCAGAAACGGTACGAAGCGCGAGGCACTGCGCTTGAGCAGGGTCTTGGACAGCGCCATGCCCAGCTGCTGGGTGATGCTTTGCAGCATCTTGACCGTGGTTTGTTGTACCACGGCGCGCTCGCCCACGCGCACGACCACGTCGCGAAACAGTTGCGCTGCCACGTGCTTGAACAGGCAGTACAGCATCTGCTCGCGGCCTAGCTCCTTCTTTTTGCCATACACCGCGGCGATGTCGGCCACCATTTGCGCCTGCACCTTCCACACGCCCAGCAGCTCGGGCAGTACCGTGAGCCAGCCCAGCAGGCCTGGCGGCAGCGCCATGGACGCAGCGATCAGGCTGGTCTTGCGGGCTGCGGCGCGGGCGATTGCGTGCGCACGCACGCTGGGCAGTTCTACGGGCTGTTCAGTGCTTTCAGGAATGACCACCACCAGTTCCATGATGGCGGACTGCACCTTGCCCAGATCCTCGGCCGCTGATTTAGCCATGGGCCAGCTCCTGCAGGGCAAATACGTTCGGGTCGTGGCGCAGGGTGGGCAGGCGTTTTTGCAGCACGCGGAAAACGTCCAGGTCAAAAGGCCGCTCGCCAGCACGTGCAGGGTTCAGGTCCAGCGTGTCCAGTTCGGTGCTGGAGCTTGCACTGCCTTGCCAGCGCCATTGGTCAAATACATGTACCGCGCAGCGTTCGCTGGCCGCGTGGTACTCGCGAATGGCCAAGGGCGTGGTGAGCGGCCAAGCGGGCAGGGTGGCCAGGGTGAATTCGAGGGTGGTGCGTTCGCGCTTGAGCAGTCGGTTGTGTTGCGGTTGCAGCTTTTGCACCAGTTGCGCCTTGGCAATGAGTGCGCCCAGTTCACCGGACGTGGGGTGGCTGTCGATGGATACCATCTGGGCCGAAAGCGTGCGGTCTTTGGCAACGGTGGGAGCACTCTGGATGTGTTTGAGCACGCGCTGGCGTACGTTGGCAGCCTTGCCCACGTAAAAGGCCACGCCTTGTGCATCGCGCAATACGTAGGCGCCAGGCCCGTCGGGCAGTGCGGACAGCGGCGTGCGCAAGTCGGGTGGCAAGAAAGCATTGCCCTGCAGCAGGCTCTGGGCCGCGGTTTGCACGGCGTGCAGGCCCAGCTCTTGTGTCGCAATGGTCAGCCAGGCCAGCACCGCGTCCACATCGCCCATGGCGCGGTGGCGGGCTTCATTGTGCAGGCCGTGGCGCTGGCTCAGGGCATCGAGCCCATGCCCCTTGTACTGGGGGTACAGCTTGCGCGACAGGCGCACGGTGCACAGGGTTTGCACGTTGAGTAGTTCCCCCGCACGCTCCATTTCATGGGCCAAAAAACCGTGGTCGAAGCGCACGTTGTGGGCCACCAGCACGGCGCCTTGCAGCAGGGTTTTCACCTGGGGCAGCAATTCCGCAAAACGCGGGGCCTGGGCCACCATGGTGTCATCGATGCCGGTGAGCGATTCGATAAAGGGAGGAATCGGTTGGCCGGGATTGACCAGGCTGCTCCAGCGCGCGGCCACTGTGCCGTTTTCCACCCGCACCATGGCAATTTCGGTGATTCGGTCCTGCGTGGCACTGCCTCCGGTGGTTTCCAGATCGAGCATCACATAGCACGGCAGCATGGCGCTGGCCTCAGACGAGGTCGATGGCATGAAAACGGTAATGCCCGGCGTGCCGGTCGGCAAAGTAACGTTGCAAGGTCTGCTTGACGGTCTGGAAGGCGATTTCGTCCCAGGGAATCTCGTCTTCCCTGAACAGCCGGGCCTCGATGGTCTCGGGCCCGGGCGCGAACACCTCGCTCAGGAGCCGGGCCCGGTAGTACAGGTGGACCTGCCCGACACGCGGCACGCTCATGACGGTGAACAGGTCTTCGATTTCAAACTGGGCCCCGGCTTCTTCCACGGTTTCGCGCGCAGCGCCGTCGGCGGTGGTTTCCCCCAGCTCCATAAAACCCGCGGGCAGCGTCCACTTGCCCCAGCGCGGTTCGATGTTGCGCTTGCACAGCAGCACCTTGTCGCCCCAGTGCGGCACCGTGCCCACCACGTTGAGCGGATTCTCGTCGTGGATGGTTACGCAGGCTGGGCAAATGGCCCGCTCTTTGGTGTCGCCGTCGTCCGGCACGCGGTACTGCACGGCGGTGCCGCAGGCGCGGCAGTGTTTGATGGGCTTGCGGTGCATGGTCGCAGGCCGCTTCAGCCTTTGGCCGCTTTGGCGGGCTTGGGCGCAGGTACAGGCGCGGCCTTGCTGTGCTTTTCGATCAGGCTGCGGGCGCTGTCGCGCAGCAGCTTGCCGTCCAAGCCGCGTTTGTTCATTTCCTCGATCCACTCCACTTCCACCACGGCGGCCTTGCGCTTGAATTCCTGCGTGTCGGCCAGCGACACGGTGGTGATGCTGTTGCCGCGGTCGGTAGCGGTTTTGCGCCCGGCCGGGTCGTTGCCCTGCTGGGTCTTGCCCAGCCATCCGGACGTGGCCAGGCCGGAGTTGGCGTCAATCACTTTACGCAACTCGGGGGCCAGCGACTCGTAGCGTTTCTTGTTCATGGCCAGCACAAAGGCGGCGGTATAGAAGCCACCGGCCTCGGGGGCGAACTCGGTGTGGTGCTTGACCAGTTCCTGCACCTTGATGGAGGGAACGACCTCCCAGGGCAGTACGCAGGCGTCGATGGTGCCTTTAGAGATGGCATCGGGAATGGCTGGCAGGGGCATGCCCACAGGCGTGGCACCCAGGTAGCCCAACATCTTGGTAATGGGGCGCGAGGGGCCGCGCACTTTCATGCCGCGCAGGTCGGCCACCGTTTTGATGGTTTTGTCCCTTGAGTGCAGCGTGCCCGGGCCATGCACATTGGCGGCCAGCAACTGGGTTTCACGGTAGTCGTCGGTCGCCACGGTAGTCAGGTACTCGTACAGCGCCTTGGAGGTGGCCTCGGCGGTGGTCATCATGAAGGGCAGCTCGAAGGCTTCGGTCTTGGGAAAGCGGCCCGCGCTGTAGCCGGGCAGGGTCCAAATGATGTCGACCACGCCGTCCTTGACCTGGTCGTACAACTGCGCAGGGGTGCCACCGAGCTGCATACCGGGGTAGGCTTCAAACCGGATGCGCCCGCCGGACTCTTTTTCGACCTTCTCCATCCAGGGCTTGTGCATGGTGAGCCACACATTGGACATGGGGGCCATGAAAGTATGGAACTTGAGCGTAATGCTTTGCTGGGCAAAGCCCACGAGGGCGGGGGTGCCCAGTGCGCCAGCGGCGGCAGACTGTAGGAGGGTGCGGCGTTTCATCTTGAAATTGTTCGGAAATATCGTCTACTTGGGCTACTGTACTGCAGCCCGGCCCATGGCGAAGCTGTCAGGTTACAAGCCCTACCAGCCACAGGCTGATGCCGGGGAAACACAAGAGCAACAGCATGCGCAGCGTGTCGCTTACCAAAAAGGGCAGTACGCCCCGGTAGCTTTGCGCAATGGGCACGTCCTTGGCCATGCCATTGACTACGTACACGTTGAGCCCCACGGGCGGGGCGAGCATGCCAAAGCCCACGGTCATGAGCACCATGATGCCAAACCAGATGCCCACGTCCTGCGCCGGCATCCCCAGGTCCAACCTCATGACGATAGGAAAGAAGATGGGAATGGTCAGCAGCAACATGGAAAGCTCGTCCATGACCGCGCCCAGCACCACATAAAACAACAAGATGCCTGCGACCACCGCCATAGGGGGTAGACCCCAGCCGCTCACGATGCCGGCGAGCTGGCTGGGCAGTTGTGTCAGCGCCAGTGCGGCGTTCATCAGGTCGGCACCCAGGAAGATGAGGAAAATCATCGCACTGCTCTCGGCAGTAGCGTAGATGCAATGCGCCATTTTCTGCGGGGTGAGTTCGCCTTGCGCCAGCGCCGCGACAAAGGTCGCCGCCGCGCCTACGGCAGCACCCTCCGTTGGGGTGAAAAATCCGCCATAAATGCCGCCGAACACCACGGCAAATACCGCTGCAATGGGCAGCACCCCGCGTGCGGTGTCGCCACCGGCAGACGGGGTGCTTGCAGTTTGGAGCGTGCCAGATGCCTTCGGTGCAGGGGCGTGGTGTGCTTGCAGCCGCACCACTACGGCAATGGCCACCAAATAGCCCACCATGGCAAGGACGCCCGGTACCAGGGCCGCTGCAAAAAGCTTGGCAATGTTCTGCTCCGCCAAGATGGCGTACAGCACCAGGGGCACCGAAGGTGGAATGAGTATGCCCAGCGTGCCGCCTGCGGCCAAGGTGGCGGTGCTGAGTTGACCTGAGTAGCCGTGGCGGCGCATCTGGGGCAGGGCTACCGAGGTAATGGTGGCGGCAGTCGCTACCGACGACCCACAAATGGCACCGAAGGCCGCACTGGCCAGCACGGCCGCCATGGCCAGGCCACCGCGAAAACCCGCCATGGCGCGCGCGGCAGCGTCAAACAGGGCCTTCGAAATGCCGCCCTGCGTGGCAAAGTGGCCCATGAGAATAAACAAGGGAATGACCGAGAGGTCGTAGCTGGCAAAGCGGGCGAAGGCAGCGTTGTTGAGAAAGTGGGCCAAGGGCAGCCACCCGGCCTGTAGTACATAGCCTGCACCACCGGCCATGGCCATCGCCAGGGCAATGGGCATGCGCAGGGCCATGAGAACCAGCATGAAGCCGAAGACGCCGAGCGCCGTGGTCACAGGGGTCATACCACTTCGGCGTTGATACCCGGGTGCTGTGGCGCACCGCGCTGCGCAAACTGGTGCAGGCCAATCATGGTTGTCAGCACGAAGGGCGGCACCATGATGCTATAGACCAGCCAGTCGGGAAAACCCATGAGCATGCTGGCCGATTGGTTGCCCCAGGCGTTGAGACCCCCCAGCAGGGTTCGCCATGCCAGAAGTGCCATGAGCAGCGCCAGCGCCAAGCTGCCCAGACGGTCCAGAATGTCGACCGTGTTGGCAGACGCTTTGGCGGTGAAAAAGTCCACGATGATGTTGCCGCGCTCCAGTTGGCACCAAGGCAAGAAGAGCGCAATGGCCATGCCCGTGGCCACGCCCGTGAGTTCAAAGTCGCCGGTGATGGCGGCGCCCACCGTGTTGCGCCCGACCACGCTGGCGCAGGTCATCAGGATGACCAGGCCCATCAGTGCGCCCCCTGCCAGTGCGCACAGCCGTGCACAGGCTGCCAGAAAGCGCATCAGGCTGAGCCCACACGCACGTGCAAGGCGGGAAGGCCTTCCACGCTCGCTACAAGCTCGTCACCGCTTTGCACGGCAGCCACACCTGCCGGGGTGCCGGTGAAGATCAGATCGCCGGGCTGCAAGGTCCAGGCCTTGGAAATTTCGGCAATGGTTTCGGTCACGTTGTAGATCATGTCGCTGATCTTTCCGCTTTGGCGCAGGCTGCCATTCACGTGCAAGGTGATGGCGGCGTCCTGGAGCCCCTGCACTTGCGACGCTCGCACCAGTGGGCCTATAGGCGCGCTGTGGTCAAAGCCCTTGGCAATACACCAGGGGCGGCCCTGCTTCTTGGCTTCGGTCTGCAAATCGCGGCGGGTCATGTCCAGGCCGACCGCGTAGGCGGCGATATGCGCCGCTGCATCGGCCACGGCAATGTTGGCGCCCGCTTTGCCGATGGCCACCACGAGCTCCACCTCATGGTGCAGGTTGTTGGTGAGTGATGGAAACGGCATTTCTGCCGGCTGCGCAGCGCTGCCTGGCAGCACCGCATCGGCGGGCTTCATGAAGAAAAACGGGGCTTCGCGCCCGCTGTGGCCCATTTCCTGGGCATGTTCTGCGTAGTTGCGGCCCACGCAGTAAATGCGGTGCACGGGAAACAGGGCGTCACTGTCGGCGATGGGCAGTGCCACTGGGGGGGCGGGGGCAAAGAGGTAAGTCATGGCGTGGTTCAGGCCGATTGGGTCACCAGCGCAAAGTGCTCGACCACCGGCGGCGCTGCAAAGAACGGACCGACTATGGCCCGCCACTGCGTGAAGGCTTCGGACTGGCGAAAACCCACGGTGTGGTCTTCGAGTGTGTCCCAGAAGATTTGCAGGATGTAGCGCTCAGTGCTTTCAATGCCGCGGTTCACCTTGTGACCCTGGTAGCCTTTCGCCTGGGCGATCACGGTGGCCAGGCCGCGGGCAATGGCCTCTTCGAAGGCGGCGTTTTCACCAGGGCGGATGCGGATGTCGGCCAGTTCAAGAATCATGGGAGCTCCTAGGCGTGTGGGGGCAAATTCTGCAGGGTGGCAATGGTAGCGGGGAATGTCACCGTTCTGCCGCAGCCGTGGTTTATCCTTGTTGCAATGTCCACCCTGCCTGTTTTTGACGACATGTTCCTGCAGCCCCAATGGCCCGTGCCCACGCAGGTGCGCGCCTTGTTCACTACCCGCCAAGGTGGGATGTCGGTGGCGCCGTACCAGAGCTTGAACCTCGGCGGCCATGTGGGCGACGATGCACAGGCCGTTGCCCACAATCGAGATGTTCTACGCAGGGCCGTGGGCTTGGAGCCCAACTATCTGGAGCAGGTGCACAGCACGCGCGTGCAAGCGCTGTCTGGCGCACTGGATCGGGTGGTCTGCGCCGACGGCAGCGCAACCTCGGTGCCCGGCGTGGTTTGCACGGTCATGGTGGCCGATTGTCTGCCGGTGCTGCTGGCGGACCGCCAAGGGCGCTGGGTAGCGGCCTTGCACGCCGGCTGGCGTGGATTGTTGGGCGAAGGCGGTGTTGGCGTGGTAGTGCAGGGGGTTGCGCAGTTTTTGGAGTCATTTCAGCCTCTAGCCCCCGTGGATACTGCGCAAGGCGCTTCTGAATTGATAGCGTGGCTGGGGCCATGCATCGGCCCTCCCGCGTTTGAGGTGGGTGCAGAAGTGCGTGAGGCCTTTGTGGCGGCAGACGCGGGTGCCGGGGCGTGCTTTTCGCCTTTGCCGCAGGGCAAGTGGCTGGCCGATTTGCCTGCATTGGCCCGCAGGCGCCTGGCGGCTTGCGGTATTACCGAGGTATATGGAAATGACGGCTCATTGCCGTGGTGCACCGTCAGCAACCCGGCCCGCTACTTCAGCCATCGGCGCGACCGCATCAGCGGGCGCATGGCCGTTTGTATCTGGATCGACGGGGGCGTGGTGTGATGCTTCGTATCGCGCCCGTTCAGCCGCTTCACGTTCCCGGATGGCGCGTTTGCGCGCCGGTGTGCCCATGATGTACAGCATGAGCCCGATGGGCAGAAGCCCGTACAGCACAAAAGTGATGAGTGCACCGAGCACCGTGCCATTGCTGTTAGTGGCTTCGGCGGCCGCCATCATGAGTGCGACGTAGAGCCAGGCGATGGGAATGATGTACATGAACGATTTACTCGGGTTGTCAGCTTGGTGTGGGGCGAGTGCAGTGATACTACGGTTTTTCCATGGCAATTTAGTTTGTGAGGTGATGGAGTGAGTCAAGCCCCCAACGAATTCTGGGCCCAGGCGACGCAGCAGTTTCAGGACAGTCTCTCGACCGGCTGGAACAAGGCCTTGCAGTCTTTTCAGACCATGGATTTTGGCAGCGCAGCGGCCGGTGCCCCGGGCGCCATGCCCAAAATCAGCTTCAACACCCAGAAACTCGAAGCACTGCAAAAGCAATACCTGTCCGAAGCCCTGGAGTTGTTCGGCCAGGGCATGAAGGGTCCGCAGTTTGGCAATGACAAGCGTTTTGCCGATCCAGCCTGGGCCGCCAACCCGTTCGCCGCCTACAGCGCGGCGGTGTATCTGCTCAATTCCCGCACCCTGATGGGCCTGGCAGACGCGGTGCAAGCCGACGAGAAGACCAAAAACCGCATCCGTTTTGCCATTGAGCAGTGGACAGCGGCCGCGGCCCCCAGCAACTTTTTGGCCCTGAATGCGGAAGCCCAGAAAAAAGCGGTCGATACCCAAGGCGAGAGCATTGCCAAGGGCGTGCAAAACCTGGTGCACGACATGGCCCAGGGCCATGTCTCCATGACCGACGAGAGTGTGTTCGAAGTGGGCAAGAACGTAGCCACCACCGAAGGTGCGGTCGTGTTCGAGTGCGAACTGTTCCAGCTCATCGAATACAAGCCGCTTACTGCCAAGGTCTACGCCACGCCGTTCCTGATGGTGCCGCCGTGCATCAACAAGTTTTACATCCTGGACCTGCAGCCGGAAAACTCCCTGGTGCGTTATGCCGTGGAGCAGGGCCACCGCACCTTTGTGGTGAGCTGGCGCAACCCAGACGCCAGCCTCTCGCACAAGACGTGGGATGACTACATTGAAGACGCAGTCATTCGCGCGATCAACGTTACCCGCGAAATCACCGGTGCGCCGCAGATCAATGCGCTGGGATTCTGCGTGGGCGGCACCATGCTCGGCACCGCATTGGCAGTGTTGGCAGGGCGTGGCGAGAAGCCGGTCAAGAGCGCCACCTTCCTCACCACGTTCCTGGATTTCAGCCACACGGGCATTCTCGATGTGTTCATCGACGAAGCCTTTGTGCAGTACCGCGAGCAGGAAATGGGCAAGGGCGGTTTAATGAAAGGCCAGGACCTGGCTTCCACCTTCAGCTTTTTGCGCCCCAACGACCTGGTGTGGAACTATGTGGTGGGCAACTACCTCAAGGGCGAGACGCCGCCGCCGTTTGACTTGTTGTACTGGAATTCGGATTGCACCAATTTGCCCGGCCCGTATTACGCCTGGTACATCCGCAATACCTACCTGGAAAACAACCTGATCAAGCCAGGCAAGGCTACCGTGTGTGGTGCGCCGCTGAATCTGGACTTGGTGGATACACCGGTGTACATCTACGGTTCGCGCGAAGACCACATCGTGCCCATTGATGGTTCTTACGCCTCCACCCAGGTGTTCAAGGGCAAGAAACGCTTTGTCATGGGTGCCTCCGGCCACATTGCAGGCGTCATCAACCCACCCGCCAAGAAGAAGCGCAGCCATTGGATTCGCGCTGACGGCAAGTTGCCCAAGACCCACGCGCAGTGGTTGGAAGGCGCCGTGGAGCACCCCGGTAGCTGGTGGACCGACTGGTCCGACTGGCTCAAAAGCCATGCGGGCGCGCAAGTGGCCGCACCCAAGAGCTACGGTAAAGGCAAATTCAAAGCCCTGGAGCCAGCACCGGGCAGCTACGTCAAGGCCAAGGCCTGAACCCTATTCCCAATTGAAGGAGACACATCCATGGAAGACATCGTTATTGTTGCTGCCACGCGCACGGCCGTAGGCAAATTTGGCGGAACATTGGCCAAAACGCCCGCTCCGGAGCTCGGCGCGGCCGTCATCAAGAACCTGCTGGAGCGCACCAAGGTGGGTGCCGACCAAATCGGTGAAGTCATCATGGGCCAGGTGCTGGCGGCAGGCCAGGGCCAGAACCCGGCTCGCCAATCCTTGCTCAAGGGCGGGGTCGACAAGGGCACACCGGCATTGACTATCAATGCCGTTTGCGGTTCTGGTTTGAAGGCCGTGATGTTGGCGGCTCAAGCCGTTGCATGGGGCGACAGCGAAATTGTGGTGGCCGGTGGCCAAGAAAATATGAGCGCATCACCGCACGTTTTGATGGGCTCTCGCGATGGCCAACGCATGGGCAA
>JACCDZ010811444.1_pt1 | contig 12456 bp, 10 predicted proteins | sample 7449551 | NCBI WGS metagenome assembly JACCDZ01 (sample SAMN15323452, study PRJNA562643) | freshwater metagenome | isolation source: river surface water | place: USA:Blue River Watershed | collected 2017-08-18
ACGGTTCCTACTCCCGTAGATAAAAACAATCGTCCTGATTTGACACCTTTGTATAAAGCTAGTGAAACCGTAGGGAGAGTACTAAAAAAAGGCGATATTGTTGTTTATGAATCAACAGTGTATCCAGGAGCTACAGAAGAAGAATGTATTCCGGTTTTGGAAAAAATTTCGGGATTAAAATTTAACGAAGACTTTTTTGCGGGGTATTCTCCAGAGCGGATTAATCCTGGAGATAAAGAACATACGGTTGAAAAGATTTTAAAAGTAACTTCGGGTTCGACACCAGAAATTGGGCAACAAGTAGATGCACTTTATAAAAGTGTCATTACGGCTGGAACTCATTTGGCTCCTACGATAAAAGTAGCGGAGGCGGCTAAAGTAATTGAAAATTCGCAACGTGATATTAATATTGCGTTTGTGAATGAATTGGCTAAGATTTTTAATATATTAAACATCGATACCCATGCGGTTTTGGAAGCGGCGGGCACCAAATGGAATTTCTTACCGTTCAAACCGGGATTGGTTGGGGGGCATTGTATTGGGGTTGATCCTTATTATTTGGCACAAAAGGCGCAAGAAGTGGGGTATCATCCTGAGATTATTTTAGCGGGTCGTCGTTTGAATGATAGTATGGGTGAATATGTGGCGACACAAGTCATAAAAACCATGATAAAAAACGATATTAAAGTTAATGGGGCAAAAATTTTAGTATTGGGAATTACCTTTAAAGAAAACTGTCCAGATGTGCGCAATACGAAAGTGGTGGATGTGATTCGCGCTTTGGAAAGTTATAGTACAGAGGTTACGGTTTACGATCCTTGGGCAAATCCTGAAGAAGTGCAGCATGAATATGGAATATCTTGTTTGTCTGCCCTTTCAGCAGGCGTAAAATACGACGCTATCATGTTAGCTGTAGCTCATAATCAGTTTCAGGTGCTGGATTTGGAGACATTGAAAAAGGACAATGCCGTAGTGTATGATGTGAAAGGGATATTACCAATTGAAATTGTTAATGAAGTTTTATAATTTTATAAATGCTAGAATTAATTAATAAAATAAGTCAAAACCAATTTAACACAATTATAAGTGAGGCAAAAGATGATTTATTTAAGCTAGAGCAGTTTTCGGTGCTTAAAACTTTTTTTTCTACACGAAATTTTTTTAGCCCATCTCCAATTGTTTTTATCGCAGATCCCTTTTTATTTGTTTATAATGAAGAATTATTCCTTTTTTATGAAGAGCAAATAAATCTTACTGGTAAAGGAGTAATAAAGATGGTGAAGACTTCAGATTTAAAAAAATGGACTAAGCCAATTACAGTATTGGAAGAAGATTATCATTTATCTTTTCCTAATGTCTTTCTTTTAGATGGTCAAATTTATTTGATGCCTGAAAGCGGGAACGATAAGAGCATAAAGCTTTATATACCTAATGAAGATTTATCGAAGTGGAAACCCTATAAAACAATACTTAAAGGAAGTAATTTTATAGATAGTTCAATAGTTAGGAATAATAATAAACTTTTTTTGTTTACTACAGATTATACCAATCAAACAAATAAATTAAGACTTTTCTATTCAAATTGTATAGATGATTTGTGGGTTGAGCATCCACTATCTCCAATTGCAGAAGGAAAAGATATTGGTAGATGTGCAGGCTCTTTATTTAATTATCAAGATAAGTTATACAGACCATGTCAACTTACTAGTAGCAGATATGGAGAAGGTGTTGATTTGTTTGAAGTTTTAGAATTGAGTTGTCATAACTATAAAGAGACAAAAATTAAAAGATTAATACCTAACTCGAACAAAAATTATTCAACTGGAGGGCACCACTTTAATTATTGTTATTTTAATGATAAAAAAATTGTTGCAACAGATATTTTGGAAATAAGATTTAACTTTTGGGAGGCGATAAGGAGGATAATTGTTAAATTAAAACAAGAATAATCCTTATGAATATTTATAAAATAAAAAAATATGGTTTAACAAAAAGTTTTTCTATTCTATTTAGTAAATTTTTGGGTATTAGTATTGTGAAGTTTCATTATCTAAAATTAGTTATCGATTATGAAAAAGCAAAGAAGTATAGCCAAGCAATTTCAAATGAGGTTATAGAGCTCGAATTCAATCATTTTCTTATTGGTGATAAAAATATTTTCACTCACAAAAAACTGGAATTGATCAAGAATAGATTAAACGATAATTCATACAAAGCTTACGGAATTGTTAGAAATGGAGTGTTGGTATATTCAACATGGATTTCTATGATTAAAATGGGCTTACCTGTTAAATCAAATTATTATTTAAAGACAGATGAAGGATTACTTGAGGATTCATATTGTCATCCATCAGAGAGAGGTAAAGGATTACATTACACAATGAACTTTTATCGCATAATGAAACTTTATGAATTAGGTAAGAAAAAATGCATAGCTATTGTAATGGATGGTAACAAACCAGCATATAAAGTGCAAATGAAATCAGGGTTTGAAGAAGTAGATGTTTTTTATGCTGGAACAATATTCGGTATACCTTTTTCTACCTTAAACAAAAGAAAAAATGATAATAGATAGACAAAGATTCTTTAAGATACTGAAAAGTTTTTCTTATGTGCCTTTTAATCAAACTGAGGCATGGTTAGAAATTACTGATGGCCTAAAAAATACTGCTTTCTTTGTTGATAATGAGAATAATCCTCAGGTTTGTTGCTGGGGAAGAGTGTTCCAAAGAAGATTTATTGGAGCTCATCTTGTAATTGATGGATTAACTTTAAGAACAAGCAATATCAAATTTATTAAAGATTTTTTTCAAGATGTAGTCTCTAATGGTTATGCATTAATTGAAGTCTCAGATGTTGGGTTTTATAATTGCGATTTCGAAATTGGCATAAGACAAGCTGGTTTTGTGAGACCTTTACTTAATCTATGTCCTCTTACAATTCTTGTTGAATTACAAGAAGATTTTAAATTTCATCGTAATTGGAAAAGAAACGTTAATAAAGCTATTGCAAATAATGTCAAATTTAAAGTCGTTGATAAGCCCACTATTCAAGATTGTGAAGACTTTACATATTTGTTTAATCAATTAAAATATAGGAAAGGTCTTAGTTTTAATGTTGAACCTGAAACTTTATATAATCTTCTTGTTTCTGAAGAATTCAAGCTGTTTTTTACAGTAGGAGAAAACAACCAAACCTTATCTGGCCGCGTAATTTATATAACTAAAAAAATAGCTTATGATGTTTATGCCGCTAATTCTGATGAAGGGATACGAAATGGAGCAGCTTATCATATTCAAGAAAATATATTATACTATTTAAAAGAGAATGGTTTGGAGGCTTTTGATTATGGTAGAATACCGCCGAGTGCAGATGAGATGAATAATATTTATATAGCTAAAAGCTATTCAGGAGGAAAACCCATGCAATATAATGGACAATGGGTTTTTTATAAATCAAAAAAAATTGATTTGATTTACAACCTGCTAAAATACTATAGAAATCAAAGGAGGTATTAAAAATGCCAAAAAATGTAATGAATATGATAACTGTAATATATGAATACAAAAAGTATAAAAAAAATTATGTTGGTTTTTGGCACTAGACCTGAAGCTATTAAAATGGCACCACTTATTTTAGAATTCAAAAAAAATCAGTACAAATTTGAAACTAAAGTATGCGTGACTGGTCAACATAAAGAAATGTTGGAACAAGTGTTAGATTTTTTTTCAGTAATCCCTGACTATAATTTAAACATTATGAAACCCCATCAAGATTTGTATGATGTAACATCAAATGTTATGTTAGGATTGCGTGAGGTTTTTCAAAAAGAGAAGCCTGATTTTGTATTAGTACACGGTGACACTACTACTTGTATGGCTGCATCGTTGGCTGCTTTTTATCAACAAATTAATGTTGTGCACGTAGAAGCTGGTTTAAGAACAAATAATATGTACAGTCCTTGGCCTGAAGAAATCAATCGACAAATTACTTCCAGAATTGCAAAGTATCATTTTGCACCAACAGAATTAAGTAAGAATAATCTTTTACAAGAAAATATTTCAGAGAATATAATAGACATAACCGGAAACACAGTAATTGATGCCTTATTAATTGCTCAAGACATAATAAAGTCAAATAAAGAGGTTGAAAAAGACGTTGTTTTAGCATTAGCTACTATGGGATATGATTTAAAAAGACTTGAAAATGGAAAAAAAATGGTGCTCATTACTGGTCATCGAAGAGAAAACTTTGGTCAAGGTTTCTTGAATATTTGCCACGCAATAAGAAAATTATCTCAAAACTTTCCAGATATTGATTTTGTTTATCCCATGCATCTTAATCCTAATGTGCGTAGTACTATAAAATCCGTCTTTCCAGATTTTAATAATATAGCAAACTTATTTTTTATTGAGCCATTGGAATATAGGGAATTTGTCTATCTAATGAGTAAAAGTTATTTGATTTTAACAGATAGTGGTGGTGTGCAAGAAGAAGCACCTAGCCTAGGAAAGCCAGTATTGGTTATGAGAGATACAACAGAACGACCAGAAGCTGTTATGGCAGGTACTGTTAAACTTGTTGGTTCTGACACAAATAAAATTTTTGAAGAAACTAAACGACTGATAGAAAATAAAATTGACTATATGGAAGCTTGTAAGGCTATAAATCCTTATGGAGATGGTAAGGCTTGTGAAAGAATAATATCTAATGAAATTTTTGTAAAATAACAGCTATTTCTGATGTCACATTTTAATTCAACTCGCTTAGCAAAAAATACTTTAGCACTTTATTTGCGTACTTTTTTTACGATGTTAATTTCATTATATGCATCTAGAATTGTACTTAACACACTTGGTGTTTCTGATTTTGGTATATACAATGTTGTAGGTGGGGTTGTAATACTTTTTTCCTTTTTAAATTCTGCAATGGCAAGTGGAACGCAACGTTTCTTAAATTATGAAATGGGACATGAGAATAAAGAAAAGCTAAAAAAAATTTTCAACACTTCATTAATGATTCATTTCTTTATAGCCTTCGTCATTTTAATCTTGGCAGAAACAATTGGTTTGTGGTTTCTTAATACTAAAATGGTAATTGCACCGGACAGGATAATAGCAGCTAATTGGGTGTATCAGCTTTCTGTTTTTTCTGCTATGATTTCATTGACCCAAGTACCCTATATGGCATCTATTATTGCAAATGAGAAAATGATTGTTTACGGTTATGTAGGAATATTTGAATCAATTATGAAATTAGTTTTGGTATATCTTTTAGTAATTATTCCAAATGATAAATTAATTGTGTATGCTATTCTCATGTTTATTTCACAACTTATTGTCGCAATACTTTATAGAGGTTATTCTGTTAGAAATTTTAGTGAAACTCGTTTTATGAAAGTTAAAGATAAGTTACTTCTAAAAGAAATGCTTACTTTTTCAGGATGGAATTTATTGGCCAGTATAGCATCGGTATCAAAAGGACAAGGACAAAATATTATTCTTAATTTATTTTTTGGACCAGTTGTAAATGCAGCCAGAGCAGTATCAATGTCAATTTCGGGTATTACTAGCCAATTTGTTAGTAGTTTTATGACTGCAGTGAATCCACAATTAACCAAAAGTTATTCATCGGGTGACATAAATACATTTATGGATTTAATATTTAAATCTTCAAAATTTGCCTTTTTCTTATTGTCATTAATTACGTTGCCAATCCTAATTAATACACAATTTGTTTTAGACTTTTGGTTGAAAACTCCCCCTGAATTCTCATCTGATTTTGTACAACTGGTGTTAATCGATGCATTAATTGTTTCAGTTTCATTTCCATTGACTACAAGTGCACAAGCAACAGGTAATGTAAAAAAATTTCATTTAGCGGTAACTGCTTTTGAATTGCTTAATTTACCAATTTCTTATTTATTACTTATAAATGGTAACTCGGCACAAAGTGTATTTGTTTTAACAATTTGCATGTCATTGGTAGCTTTGATTGCTCGTCTCATTATTTTGAGAGCATTAATTCAATTACCCATCATTAAATTTGTAAAAAATGTATTATTCAGAAGTTGGCTTGTTTTTGCTGTCTCATATTGTATTATGGTGAAATTGAATAGTTTTTTTGATATGCAAAATTCATTATTCATTTTGAGTTCTTTTTTATCCGTTTTATTGTTGCTTGTTTTAATTTTATTTATTGGTCTTGATCAAAGTGAGAAAAAAATAGTATTTAATAGAATTAAAGGACTTTCAAATAGTTTGTAAAATCTGATTATTACAAAAAATTGCTGTACTAAGTGATTTTATTTAAATATGTTATTAATTAGTTGAGATAATTGCAACACAAGATATTATTAATAAATTACGTTTATGAATAAAAAAGTATTGTTTATATATGAAAAAAAGCTTTCAGAGTTACCTCCGTTAATAACATTAATTGAAGGTTTAAAACTTAAAGGTTATTCAATTTCTGTAATTGTCAGTGAATCTGAAAATATGTATTATGATAGTTCTACTTATTTTATAGAGTGGGAAGCAAAGTTTAAATTTAACAACAAATTAACCAGGGCATTTAACCGTTTATTGTGGGGAAAGTATTTCTTTCGTTATAGGGTGCCACAAATTATAAAAGAAGAAAATTATGATTTAATTTGGGTTATTGTAGCATCAAGCTCTGACTCATTATTTTATTTGAATAAAAAATTTAACAATGGCGTGAATTATCTCTGTTCTATATTTGAATTATATGATACGTTTCCTAAAATATTAAAACGAATTGAGCCGCTAGCCAAAAATGCTTTTAAGGTTATTGTACCAGAATATAATAGAGCAAATATTACAAGGGTTTGGTTTAACCTAAAAATTACCCCTTATGTGTTACCTAACAGACCTATTTCTTTACCAGAATTATCAGATATAAAGTTAAAAGAAAAGTTAATCGCATTCGAAGGTAAAAAGATAATTTTATATCAAGGTCACATTCAAAGAGGAAGAAGCATGGAGGCTATTTGTAAAGCTGTTGATAAGCTTGAAGGGTTTGTCTTTATATTAATGGGAAAAAGCCATGAAGGATATGCGGAAGAATTGGTCGAGAAATTTAAATCAACTCAACATATAGGATTTTTCAATCCACCATTGCATCTTCAGTTTACAAGCAAAGCATATATAGGTATAGTTTCATACGGTTTTTCTAGCTTGAATGGAATTTTTTGTGCACCAAATAAAATTTGGGAATATTCTGGGTACGGAGTACCAATGATTTGTAATGACATCCCTGGTTTATTGTATACGGTCGGTCAATCTAATAGTGGAATTTGTTTAGACACGGAAGATGAAGTGGCTATATTTGATGCAATTAATACTATTGATAGTAATTATAGTATTTTCAGCAATGCAAGCAAAGAGTTTTATGAAAATCATGATATCTTGAATAAAATTGATACTATTATTAGGTAGTTGTAAAAAATAATTATTTATTAATGATAAAAAAATACTTATTAAATTACATTTCTTAACAAAGAAATTACTAATTATTTTGAAGCATTATTTAACCAAATCAATTGGTAAATGTGTTATAAATAATAGAATTCATAATTTAGGTTGTGTAAATAGTGAGTGAATTGTTATTTGGTTTAATAACTAATCTAAATATAATTAAATGTTTGCCTATTGGTCATTATTTTTGATTGTAATGTTGGTTCAACTCTTTCCAGTGAAGAGTCAGAAACAGTATACTACCCAATTGATTGTGTCATTGCTACCCTTATTTTTATTTGGGGCATTTCGAGTAAATTTTGGACTTGATTATGAAGCTTATCAAGCGTATTTTGAAACTATTCAAACATATGGTAGGGAACCCGATGATCGAATGGAGATTGGTTACATGTATTTAAATATGGTTTTACCTTCCTTTAGGAGTTTATTAATTATACAGAGTGCCTTATTGTGTGTAACTTACTATTATTTATTTAAATGGTACGTACCTTCTCGCTATTCTTGGTTAGGGTTCTTATTACTCTTCTTAAATGGGCCGTTAACTATTTTTTTTATGTTAAGTGGTATTCGAAACGGGATTGCTATATCAATTTTAATTCTTTCTACTCGTTTTATACAACAGAGGAAAATAATCCCCTTTGCAGCACTAACTTGTTTCGCATATTTCTTTCACAATAGTGTCATTTTAATTGCTCCAATAGCCTATTTTATTGCCAATGGTAATGTTATTACAAGCAAGAATGTTAAAGTCTGGTTGTTCGTGATGTTTGTTCTTGCAATTACATCCTCAACAATTTTGCTTGAATATCTTGGCGTTTTTATTATGACTAATTTTGATCGATATACTACTTATATTGAGATAGCCAAAGAGCAAGAAGGTGGTGTAGGTTTATTAATTGCTATATTCTCAATAGGTGCAAGTATATTATTTTTATCTATTTTAAAGGATAAGCAACTAACAGCAAAAGAAATGATGTTGGTAAAATTTACACTTCTGTTTTTTATTTCCTTTTTGTTAGGTCCTTTAAATATGAGAATGTCTCAGTATTTTGCTTCTTTTTTTGTTGTAGGGTCACTTCTTATTATAAACAAAAAGGCTCACAAAACCCTTAAACACGCTTATTTTGCATTGGTGTTTGCATATGTTATTTATAGTTTTACGATATGGTTGGATAGTCCAAACTTTAGTTATGATACTTATGAATCTATTTTATTCTAGCATGAAAAAATGAAAAATATTCTTTTTGTTATTACAAGTTTCCGCCACGGAGGCACCAACAAAAGTTTAGAAAACCTCCTGTCGCTTTTAGATACAGAAAAGTATCAGGTGGATGTATTTGCCATGGAACATTACGGTCCCTATGAATCCATGCTTCCAAATTGCACTATTTTACCCAAAGATAAGTGGCTGCACGCATTGATTGCTCAATTTCGGGACACAAAGGGAATCACTAAACTAAGTAGCATTACTTTGAAAGTATTGCGAAAGTTGATGACAAGTTTGGGTATGAATTTATCGGAGTATTTGTATAAAAATGCCATTCACAGTATTTCCAAAAACAAAAGCTATGATACAGTAATAGCTTTTAGTGAAGGAGCACCCACTGCCTTTGCACAGCACTTTAAGGCTCCTAACAAAATTGCATGGATACATTGCGACTATGAAAGTTATATGTTGCTTAATAATCATCCCGATGAAACAACGATGTATCAAGCTTATCAGTCTATTGTTTGTGTGTCGGACTTTACAAAAGATAGATTTTGTAAAATAATACCTTCACTCAGCTGCAAAGCTTGTGCCATACACAATGTTATCAATGTTAGCGAGGTTAAGCATTTATCAGAAAAAATAATAAATGAGAAATATTACAATGAAGATGTGTTTAACATTGTATCTGTTGGAAGAATAAATATAATCAAGCGATTTGATGAAATTCCTCAAATCGCAAGAACGCTTTTGGACAAAGGGTACAAATTTAATTGGATTCTTATAGGACCTGAAGGGGAACCGCATGAACAAAAGTGTTTATTGGAGAATATTAAAAAATACCGTGTTCAAGATACTTTTATTTGGATTGGAGAAAAAGATAATCCATATCCCTATATCAAAAATAGTGATTTGTTAGTTAATATATCAATTTCAGAAGCTTGTCCTTATGTTATTAATGAAGCAAAAGTTTTACACATTCCTGTCATTTGCACTAATTTTGGTTCAGCAGTAGAATTTGTAGATCATGATGTAAATGGACTAATTGCTCCGCTTGTAAATATTGTAGACGCTATTGAACTGCTAGTTAAAGACAAAAAACAATACAACCGTATAAAAATCAATCTTGAAAAATTTTCATATGATAATCAAACGATACTGAATAAAATTTACAAAATTTTGTAATCAGTCAATGATTTTAAAATTACTTCTTAACAAGTTAAATTAATATGGGTATAGCTTACAGAAACCATATAGATGGCTTAAGCGCTTTAGAGGTATTATCTGTAATTATTTTTCACTTAGGTTTTTTACCAAACGGATATTTAGGTGTAGATGTTTTCTTTGTGATAAGCGGTTATTTGATTACCGGAATTGTTTATAAAGAAGTTTGTGAAAATAAATTTTCAATTTTAAAATTTTATGAAAGAAGGTTCCCACTTTAGAAATAACTAAGCCAATATCAATAGGAGACGTGGTAATCATTGGATTTAGAACAATAATTATGAAAGGTGTTAAAATAGGTAGTAATGTTGTAATTGGTGCAGGTTCGATAGTAACTAAAGACATTCCTGACAATTCGGTTGCAGTGGGCAATCCATGTAAAGTTGTAAAATCATCGGATGAGTTGTTAGAAAAGCTTAAATCTATTTCTTTAGGAATAGGGCATCTTAAAGGGAAAGATAAAGAAATAGAGATTAGGAAAATTTTCAATATAAAATAGATGTTTTATTAATATGGGTATAGCATACAGAAAAGACATAGATGGCTTACGCGCATTGGCAGTATTGTCTGTAATTATTTTTCACTTAGGTTTTTTACCCAACGGCTATTTAGGTGTAGATGTTTTTTTCGTAATAAGCGGTTATTTGATTACTGGAATTGTTTATAAAGAAGTCTGTGAAAATAAATTTTCAATTTTAAAATTTTATGAAAGAAGATTAAGAAGAATAACTCCTTTAGTTTTGTTTGTAACAATTGTTGCTTTGACAATTGGATATTTCGTTATGCTACCTGATGATTTGGAAAATTTAGCCCAATCTGTATTTGCCTCTAATTTAATGGTAAATAATATTTTAATGTATATCACATCTAGTGATTATTGGGCTGTTAGAAATGATTACTTGCCATTGATGCATACTTGGAGTTTAGGTATTGAAGAGCAGTTTTATTTATTATACCCATTGATATTTACCATTCTTGGAGGAAGACGGAAAAAATATATTTTACCTTCAATTGTATTGATTTTTATTGTTTCATTTTATTTTTTCCTGCAATCAAATAATGCAGCACAAAAATTTTATTTATTTCACTTTAGAGTTTTTGAATTATCATTTGGAGGAATATTAGCTATTCTCAAAATAAATAAGCCACATTTGACTATATTTTCTCTGAATAAAAAATATTTATTGTACATTTTATTTTCTCTATTGACCATTTTACTTTTGACTAATTTTATAGTGTCTAATGATATTAAAGTTGTATTAGTAGTTTTATTAACAACAGGGGTTTTAGTTTTAGGTGACAATTATTATAATTCAAATAATTTATACAAGAAATTAACCACTAACAAAATTGTGTCGTTAATAGGGAAAATAAGTTTTAGCTTATATATGTGGCATCAATTAGTTTTTGCCTTTTCTAGATATGTGTTTGTTGAAAATATAACCTTGCAAAATTCAATTTTTCTTCTTTCAATAGTTTTTGTCCTATCTTTCATAAGTTATCATTTGATTGAGAACCCATTTAGAAACAGATTAATAATTAAAACAAAGCCTTTTTTATTCATTCTTACTTCTTCGTTTATACTTGTTTTAGTACTATCATTATATATTTATTCATTAGGTGGTATTGTAAGGAATGTGCCCGAGCTAGGTATAGTTAAATCAAATCACAATAAGGAATTTAATTTTTTTAGTGCTAGTGATAATATTCATATCCAATATAATGAGGCTATCAGGAAATTAAATATACCGTTTGATGAGAAAAATAGATCACTAAAAAAAGTTCTTGTACTAGGAAATAGTTTTGGTAGAGATTTTACTAATGTATTATTAGAATCTACTTTTAATAATCAAATTCAAGTAAGATATTCAACCGTTTATGATAATAAGACTGAACTTAGGGATAAAATTAAAAATGCGGATTTTGTATTTATTTGTAGTGATTATAAAAGAATTAGTGAAGACTTAACACAATTAAATGGTATTGATATTGATCCAATTAAAACCTTTGTAGTTGGCACTAAAGATTTTGGTAATAGTAATGGTATAAGTTACAATAAAAAAGACAAAGATTTTAAAACGTATCGAGTTGAAATGAAGAAAGGCATTCTTCAAGAGGAAATTAATTTAAAAAACCAATGGAGAAGTCGTTATATTAGTTTACTAAATTTGATTGCAGATAAGGAAGGTAAAGTTTTAGTTTTTACGCCAAATGGTAAGTATATAAGTCAAGATACTACTCACTTTACACAATACGGGGCTAGTTTTTTTGCAGGTCTTTTAGAATCTCAATTAAAAAATATTTTTGAGAACTGAGTTCAACTTTTTTAAACACATAACATATTTATGGTTAAAAATAAAATTATTTACACGGGAGCATTTCGTTTTCCGATTGGTGATGCAGCAGCAGCTCGTGTACTAAATAATGCTAAGATATTAAGAGAACTAGGGTATGATGTAGTTTTCATCAGCTTTGGAGGAGAGGCAAGAGAAGAGGATAAACAAAGCGATGGTCAATATTATTATCAAG
>JACCDZ010312917.1_pt1 | contig 12455 bp, 9 predicted proteins | sample 7449551 | NCBI WGS metagenome assembly JACCDZ01 (sample SAMN15323452, study PRJNA562643) | freshwater metagenome | isolation source: river surface water | place: USA:Blue River Watershed | collected 2017-08-18
AATAATTTGAGAAAAAAGTAAGTCCCAAAACAGTGATTAGAATCACACTTAAAACAATTTTACGCATAACTATTATTTTTAAATTTTTGATAAAAGTATAAAAATATCATATTGACCCATAAAAAAGTAGGGGGTAATTGTTCATTTTTATCAAATAATTAAATTACCCCTATAAATTTTTAGGGTTTGACGTAATTTAACATTGATATTTTGAATTTGATAATCCTAAAAACACTTTTTATCTAGATTAAATGGTGTTTTAGGTAGTAATGGAATAAAAAAAAGGCCAATTTGCTAATGCAATTGGCCTTTTTGATATACTGCTTTGAAAACTTAGTTCTGATTAAACTTTGTTTTATAACGAGCATTTAATTTAGTTTGGTGCGTTTCTAAACTAATGGTTCTTCCTTGAATAAAAGCATTACTCAATTTATTTGTTCGCATATCTAGTGCATCACCTTCAGAAATAAACAAAGTAGCATCTTTACCGACTTCAAGAGTTCCGCAGAAACTATCAATACCCAATATTTTTGCTGTATTTGAAGTAATAAGTTGCAATGCCTGTTCTTTCTCTAAACCGTAAGCTGCACATGTTCCAGCTAAAAAAGGAAGATTACGAGTTTCCATTCTTTCATGAGCCCCACTGTTTTCTAATCCTACTAAAACGCCTTGATCAGTTAATAGTTTGGCAAGTTTAAAAGGCAAATCTATATCGTCATCATCGTTCTCAGGCATATCATGGACTCTCTTTAATAGTACTCCAATATGGTTTTCTTTTAAAAAACTTCCAATTTTGTATGCTTCATATCCTCCTACAATTGCAATTTTAGTAATTCCATTGCTCTTTGCAAGTTCAACCGCATCAATCATTTGCTTCTCTTCATTGGCGTGAATAAACAAAGTTTGTTCTCCTAGAAATAGTCCTTTAGTAGCTTCTAAAATTAAATTACGTTCTTTGGCTACAGTTGTATTGTACACTTTTGCATTTTGAAAAAAGGAATTAATTTCAGCAATTTCTTTGGTATACTCTTTATTTGCTTCAATAGAACCAGGTTCAAACCAAGAACCGCTTCTTTTGAAACTTGAAGGGAATTCCATGTGTATACCATCATTTTCTTTAACAACAGCATCATTCCAATGCCATGCATCTAATTGAACTATAGAAGAGGTTCCAGAAATTAATCCGCCTCTTGGAGTAATTTGTGCCATTAAAACACCATTTGGTCTTACTGTTTCGACAACCTTTGAATCGGCAGTATAAGCAATCAAACTGCGAACATGTGGATTGAATGTTCCAATTTCTGATTCGTCATCAGAAGATTTTACCGCATCGATTTCAACTAATCCTAAAGTAGAATTAGGTGCTATAAAGCCTGGGTAAATTTCTTTCCCAGCGGCATCAATAATGGTTTCGTAGTTGGCTTTAACTACATTATTAGCAGAAGTTACTACATCAATTTTACCGTTTTTGAAACCAATGGCACTATTCTCCAAAACAGATCCATTTCCTAAATGCGCTTTGGCATTCAGAATTAAAATTGATTTTTGTTGTTTAGGTGCTGGAGTCTGTTGTGCTTTACTAACTAATGATATTCCGAATACCAATGTTAAAAGAACTATTTTTTTATGTATCATAATTATTCTAATTTATTTATTGAAAAGTAAACCTTAATACTCAAGAGAATCACAGTGGTATTCTGTTCGTTCCGCTTTTTTAGGTTCTTGCGTAATCATTCCTTTGTTTTTTTCTTCCAATAATTGTCCGATTAAAACATTTCGTTCTTTAGCAATTGCTTTTCTTTGTTCATCATCCCTTTGGATGTCAAAGTAAACTACTCCTTCAATGATCGTTTTTTCAGCTTTAGCATAAATTGATAATGGATTGGTGTTCCAAAGAACAACATCAGCATCTTTTCCTACTTTAATACTTCCCACTTTATCATCAAGATGTAATAATTTAGCAGGATTTAACGTGACAAATTTCCAAGCTTCCTCTTCAGAAATATTTCCGTATTTCACCGCTTTAGCAGCTTCTTGGTTCAAACGTCTAGACATTTCGGCATCATCAGAATTATAGGCCACTATAATTCCTTTATTGTGCATAATCGGTCCATTATAAGGAATTGCATCGTTTACTTCAAATTTGTAAGCCCACCAGTCTGAGAATGTAGAAGCTCCTACACCGTGTTCTTTCATTTTATCAGCTACTTTGTAACCTTCTAAGATATGAGTAAATGTATTGACTCTGAAATTGAATTTTTCAGCAACATTCATCATCATCAAGATTTCAGATTGTACATAGGAGTGACACGAAATAAATCGCTCTTTATTGATAATTTCAGCAATAGTTTGTAGTTCTAAATCCACTCTAGGTGCTTTCCCTTTTTTAGTAGTATTGTAGGTTTTCCAGGCTAGGTCGTATTCTTTAGCTCTTTGGAAATAATCGGTAAAAACTTGTTCAACACCCATTCGTGTTTGTGGAAAACGAGTAGGGTTAACATTAGCCCAATTGGATTGTTTTACATTTTCACCTAAAGCAAATTTGATAAACTTAGGTTGGTTTTTATATAACATTTCTTCTGGTGAACGTCCCCATTTCCATTTTACAATTGCCGAACGACCTCCGATAGGATTCGCTGAGCCATGTAATAATTGCGAAATAGTAACGCCTCCCGCTAGATCTCTATAAATATTAGGATCTTCAGAATTTACAACATCCTGAATAGTTACCTCGGCACTTGAATTGTGTCCGCCTTCGTTAACCCCTTTAGAAATAGCGATATGTGAATGTTCATCAATAATACCACTAGTAAGGTGTTTTCCTTTGGCATCAATTACAGTTGCTGTCGGGTCTGTAAGGTTTTTACCAACAGCAGCAATTTTTCCGTCTTTAATTAATACATCTGAATTTTCTAAAATCCCTTCTTTTTCATTTGTCCAAATAGTAGCATTTTTGAATAATAAAGTTTGAGCAGTTAGTTTTTCTTGGTTACCAAAAGCTACATTAGGATAAGTAACAGGTTGTAGAGGATTTATTTTATCTTCTTTTTTCGTATCTGCTTCTGCTTTAAAGTCAGAAGTTTTAGTGGCAGACCAGTTGACTTCTTTTCCATCTTTAACAATAGCTTTTCCAGCTAAATTGGAAGTATTACCCAAGTAAGTACTTAATCTAGTAAAATTCGTTTTCAACGAATCAGCTGGTTTGATTACTGTAGTCAACCATTGGTTAGCAATAGTAATTTTAGAATTCAGCTTTTTATTGTCAACTGAAGTGATATCCGATTTTGGACTGGCAACATCACCACTAATTTTCCATTTGTAGGTTTCATTATTAATGACTAAGTCATAATTCCCACGAATGTCTCTTGTGGACATATCATTTACAACATAACGACTTCCTTGTACCCAGTTTTCATGTAAAACTGTTTTTTTGTCAAAATAATCACCTGAGGTAATAATGAAATTGGCTTGACTTCCAGCCGTTAATGATCCAATTTCTTTACTTTTTCCTAAAATAGAGGCTGGAATTGTAGTTAAAGCTTCTAAAGCTTTTGTACTATCAAAACCATACTGGATTGCTTTCAATAAATTAGTTTTGAAACTATCCATTTTTTTCAAATTGTCAGTTGTTAAAGCAAATACCACTCCGTTGTCAGCTAATACTTTCAAGTTGGAAGGTGCTTGATTCCAAAAACGGAAATCCTTTAACTCCATTTGGTTGGCTTGGATGGGATCAGAAACATCATAAGCTTCTGGGAAATTGATCGGAATAATAAATTTAGAATTGGTGTTTTTAATTTCATCTATTCGTTCAAATTCATTTCCACTTCCTTTCATCAGGTAGGTAAGTCCAAATTCTTTTGCGATTTTGGAAGCTCTTAAACTATTTAATTTATCATCTGTGGTAAACAGTTGTACTAAATTTTGATTGGCTATCAAAGCCTCTAATGATTGGTCTTTGGTTTCTGAATTTCCTTTTTTGTACCAATCCATGTCATAATACATTTGGCGAACTAGCGCCATCATTCCCATTAACGAACTTGGATATGCTTGAGCAGTTAGAGCGCTTCTTGTAAAAGCGAAGTGATTGGTAATTTTATTGGATAGTAAACGTTTGCTTCCGTCAAAATTATTTAAAGCTACTAAAGTTCAGTACCTCTAGCAATTCCGTCTTGTACATGAGTTCCAACTACCCCAAAACCCGCTTTCAAAAATTCTTCAGCTTTAGCATTATCGTATTTGAAATTTTCATAGGCATTAATTTCAGAACGAATATTTTCATTCCAATAATAACCTGCACGCTTGGTATCATACAATTGACCTCTTGACATTGGCCCACTACTTTTTGGTTTTTCAATTCCAAAACTCGTGTAAAGATCGATAAATGAAGGGTAAATTGTTTTTCCTTCCAAATTGACCACAATGGTATTTTTTGGAATTGCAATTGTTGTTCCAACGCTTATCACTTTGCCATTTTGAATGAGTAAAGTTCCTTTTTTAATAATTTGATTAGGAGTTACATAAATGGTAGCATTAGTAAATGCAGTGAAATTTTGATTCCTGTTTTGTACCGTTTCATTATTTGGGAAATAATCTTGTGCGTGTACTTTTGGAATTAAAACTAACAAAAAGAGTAGTAATAGATTTTTTTTCATAATTCAGATTTTAATAATTGTTAAATATATATAATTTTTTAGTTAGCTGATTTATATTTAAGAATTTAACATTTGTTTGAATTCCAATCACCTAATTATAATTTTAAATTATCAGTAAATTTTAATATATAAGTTTATTTTTATTGTCTTGGTGTGGAAATTTTGTATAATTTTAGAAAAAAAGATGCCCCCATATGTTGACAAAAGTTTTTGGTAGTGCTGTTTTTGGTGTTGAAGCTACAACAATTACGGTAGAAGTAAATATAGATAAAGGAATAGGCTACCATTTAGTTGGATTACCTGATAATGCCATTAAAGAAAGTAGCTATAGAATCGCAGCAGCCTTAAAGAATAATGGGTATTCACTTCCCGGAAAGAAAATTACTATTAACATGGCGCCCGCCGATTTACGAAAAGAAGGTTCTGCTTACGATCTGACTTTGGCAATAGGCATTTTAATTGCCTCTTCTCAAATTAAAGGAGACGAAATTGAGCGTTATATCATAATGGGTGAATTGTCACTTGATGGAAGTTTGCAGCCCATTCGCGGTGCTTTGCCCATAGCTATTAAAGCCAAAGAAGAGGGTTTTAAAGGTTTCTTTTTGCCCCAACAAAATGTAAAGGAAGCCGCAATTGTTTCTGATTTGGACGTCTACGGTGTGGCAAATATTCAAGAAGTTATTGATTTTTTTGAAGGAACTGGATCTCTTGAACCTACGACTATTGACACTAGAGCCGAATTTTATCAAACTTTAGATTTTCCCGAATATGACTTTTCAGATGTTAAAGGGCAAGAGGGCATTAAACGCTGCATGGAAATTGCTGCTGCCGGCGGTCATAATATTATTTTGATTGGGCCTCCGGGTGCTGGAAAGACCATGTTAGCCAAACGATTACCTAGTATTTTACCACCTATGACCTTACGAGAAGCATTGGAAACAACCAAAATTCATAGTGTAGCAGGCAAACTGAAAGAAGCTGGTTTGATGCACCAAAGACCTTTTCGTAGTCCGCATCACACTATTTCAAATGTCGCATTAGTAGGCGGGGGGAGTTATCCGCAACCGGGTGAAATTTCAATGGCGCATAATGGGGTGCTTTTTTTGGACGAATTACCAGAATTTAAACGAGATGTTTTAGAGGTTATGCGTCAACCATTAGAAGATAGGGAAGTGACCATTTCTAGAGCCAAATTCACGGTGACCTATCCATCTTCATTCATGTTGGTGGCGAGTATGAATCCAAGTCCGAGTGGTTTTTTTAATGATCCAGATGCGCCTCAAGCTAATTCTCCTAATGAAATGCAACGTTATATGAATAAAATTTCTGGACCTTTATTGGATCGGATTGATATTCATATCGAGGTAACAGCTGTTCCGTTCGATAAATTATCCGATGATAGAAAAGCGGAGAGTAGTGTTGAAATTCGAAAGCGAGTAACCAAAGCTCGTGAGATTCAATATCTTCGTTTTGGATCGATGCCATTGATCCATTATAATGCACAAATGAATACCAATCATATTCGGGAGTATTGTGCGCTAGACGATACTTCTAAATCATTATTAAAAAATGCTATGGAACGTTTGAATCTTTCCGCTCGTGCTTATGATCGAATTTTAAAAGTTGCTAGAACTATTGCTGATTTAGAAGCATCAGAAAATGTAAATTCTCATCATATAGCCGAAGCCATACAATACCGAAGTTTAGATAGAGAAGGTTGGTTAGGTTAGTTTTCTTCGGAATCAATTGTCAGTTCTTCATCAATTGCTACTCCAATTATTGAGTCGTAGATCGCATATTGCATCGACATACTGAAAGGAATGGTAAAGAGAACCCCAATGCAGAAACCAATAAGCCCAACTAGCGAACCTAGAAACGCTACAAATAAAAGTAGAAATAAGGTTAGAAACTTTGTACTGGTTAATTGGATACTTGCCTGAATTGCTTTGATAGCTTTTTGTTTGCCAAATATAATTAGTGGAGTACTCAAAACGGTCAATATTCCAATACCAAATGAGATAATTCCACCAACTACCGGAATTTTAAAATGGGTTAATGCAGTATCAATTCCAGAGCTAATACATGTGATGATAAAAGTGGCTACAAATAATTCTTTAAAATAAGACCATTGATAGAATGAAAAGAAATGGCGCATTTTAAATTCAACATCTTTTTGGGCGGAATTTGCCATTCTTAAAAAACCCGCACTAATTGGGCTAAATAAACTATTAATAGCTAATACAAAAATGAATTGATAACCAAGATATTCTTGCTTTAGCATTTTTGATTCCAATTGTTTGATTGTATTTTCATTTAAATGTTCCACTCCAACAAAACTTATGAGTCCAAAAGCAGCAAGCACCATGAATATAAATCCAAAAATAAGTATAGCAAGTCCTGCATACAAAGCTATTTTTTTATAATTTTCGAAGGCTTTATTGAATACGTTTTCAAATTGTAGTTCGTATCCATTTGTTAGTAAGTGGGCTATTTTTGTATTGATTGGTTCCATAGTAGTGGTAATAATTTGGTAATTACAATATATTTATTCTGTTAAAGCCAATTCAAAATTTTCTTAACGATAGTTAGTTTTCCTTTATAAGGTGCATAACGCAATGGCAAATCGATCCAAGTTGCTTTTTTGACTACTGCTTTATGATGCGAAAATATATCAAAACTTAATTGACCGTGATAGGCTCCAATTCCGCTATGTCCGACACCTCCAAAAGGTAATTTATTATTTGAAAAATGCACCATTGTATCGTTGATACAACCACCTCCAAATGAATGTTTTGAGATCATTTCATCACAGAATGTATTACGTTCGCTGAAAACATACAAAGCTAGTGGCTTTTCATATTTTGCAATGATAGTATCAATTTCCGATTCGTTATGGTAAGTGACAATTGGTAACAAAGGACCGAAAATCTCATCCTGCATAATCAAACTATCTAAGTTGTTTTCTTCAATTAGTGTTGGAGCGAGGTAATTGGTTTCGCTATTGTATTTTCCTCCAAAAATCACTTTGTCAGATTCCATCATTTCGACTAATCGTGACCAATTTTTAGCATTGATTATTCGAGCAAAATCTGGAGAAATTTCTGGATCGTCTCCATAAGCATTTGTGATCTCTTGTTTTAAAAATTGAATGAATGATTCTTTGCTTTTTTGGTGTACCAATATGTAATCGGGAGCAATACAAGTTTGACCCGCATTAATAAATTTCCCCCAAACAATTCGTTTCGCCGCTATTTGTAAATTAGCTGTTTCGTCCACAATGCAAGGATTTTTACCTCCTAATTCTAAAGTTACAGGCGTTAGATGTTGTGCAGCTGCTTTAGCTACAATTTTACCTACTGCCACACTACCAGTAAAGAAAATATAATCCCAACGTTGTTCCAATAATTGAGTCGCTATTGAAGCATCACCTTGAATTACTTCAACATGATTGATTGAAAATACTTTAGAGATGATTTTCTGAATGATTGCTGCCGTGTTAGGGGTTAATTCAGAAGGTTTTAATAGGATTTGGTTTCCTGCAGCAACAGCTGCAATTAGAGGACAAAGAGCCAATTGAAAAGGATAATTCCAAGGTGAAATAATCAGAACTTTACCATAGGGTTCTTTGTAAATATAATCAGAAGAGGGAATGTTAACTACAAAAGGGAATACCCTTTTTGGCTTTGCCCAACGACTTAAATTTTTAATGGTGTGTTTTAAATCGGAGATAACATAACTTGTTTCGGTTACAACAGCTTCAAATTCAGGTTTGTTAAAGTCTGCTTTTAAAGCGCTAATAATTTCGTTTTCATGAACGATTATAGTCTCCAATAAACGAGTTAATAATTCTTTACGGTAACCAATATTTGATTTGTAATTCATAACCAAGATGAGTTAATTTGGTATGCAATTTAATTTTTAAAATTGAATTAATCAAAAAATTAAAAATTATAATTTAGACTGCTTTCCAAATTACATCATCAGGAGTAGGAGCAATAATGGTTAATGCTTCTTTGGAAACGGGATGGTTAAAACATAATTTTCGAGCATGTAAATGAATGCCTCCATCTGGATTACTTCGGTCGAATCCGTATTTTAAATCGCCTTTAATTGGGGAGCCAATGGCTGCTAATTGTGCTCTAATTTGGTGGTGTCTTCCGGTATGAAGTTGAATTTCTAAAGCTGTATAATTCGTAAGTTCTTTTATAATTTGATATTCCAAACTAGCCAATTTACTGTCAGGAACTTCGTTTAGATGTGCTTTTGAAGTATTGTTTTTCTCATTCCTTTTAACGTAATGCACCAATTTATCTTGAGACTTTACAGGTTTGTTTTTTACGACTGCCCAGTATGTTTTTTGAGTTTCTCTATTGCTAAATAATTCATTCATTCTAGATAATGCTTTGCTAGTACGAGCAAAAACTACAATTCCAGTAGTGGGTCGGTCTAACCGATGAACGACTCCCAAAAATACCTCTCCAGGCTTGTTGTATTTTTCTTTAATGTATTCTTTGACAATTTCACTTAGCGGCTTATCTCCCGTTTTATCACCCTGGACAATGTCGCCTACACGCTTGTTCACCACGATAAGATGATTGTCTTCGTGAATGACTTGAAGGTTATTTTTGTTAGAAACTATTTTTTCCAAATTAAAATATTAAATACAAACATTATTAATGTACCACTAATTACAAATTACTTGTCACTAATATTGCTCATTAACATTTGGAAAATCAGTCGATTTTACATCCTCAACATATTGACTAATGGCTGAAGTCATTCCTTCATAAAGATTCATGTAACGTCTTAAGAAACGGGGGCTAAATTCGTTATTCATTCCCAACATATCATGAATAACTAAGACTTGTCCATCAACACCTCCACCAGCACCAATTCCGATTACGGGAATTGAAATACTTTTGGCAACTTGTTCCGCTAAATGCGCAGGTATTTTTTCTAGTACGATAGCAAAACAACCTAAGCTTTCTAATAGTTTGGCATCTTCCATTAATTGTTCTGCCTCAGCATCTTCTTTCGCACGAACGGTGTAAGTTCCGAATTTATAAATTGATTGTGGGGTTAAACCCAAATGTCCCATTACGGGTATTCCGGCATTTAATATTTTTTTGATAGAATCTTTAATTTCACTTCCACCTTCTAATTTTACCGCATGACCACCGCTTTCTTTCATAATTCGGATCGCAGAACGCAAGGCTTCTTTAGAATCGGATTGGTAGCTACCAAAAGGCAAATCAACCACCACTAAAGCGCGTTCAATTGCACGAACCACAGAAGAGGCGTGGTAAATCATTTGATCTAGCGTAATAGGTAAAGTAGTTTCATGGCCCGCCATTACATTTGAAGCTGAATCTCCAACCAGAATCACATCTACGCCTGCAGAATCTACTATTTTAGCCATAGTAAAATCGTAAGCTGTAAGCATTGAAATTTTTTCGCCATTGGCTTTCATTTCAATTAATGACTTCGTAGTAATTCTTTTGTAATCTTTTTTAGCGACCGACATAGTATTGTTTTTATTTGCGGTAAAGGTAATAAAATCAATTTTTCTTAGCCCAACATTGTAGAATTATTGTTTATTTTGACAATTGATTATTATTTTAATACTATGAAAACAATTTTAGTAAGTCTTATGCTTATTTTTTCAAGCGCTACTTATTCTCAAAATGAAGAAGTAAAACAAGTAGTCGTGACTTTTTTTAAAGGGTTCCATGCTAAAGACTCCATCACGATGAAATCAGTTTGTGCTGATAAAATGATTTTACAATCTATTTCAGAATCATCAAAAGGTACCCAATTAAAAAACGATTCTGCTCAAGATTTTTTTCGTTCTATTGCAACGATACCCAACACTATTCTTTTTGAAGAAAAATTACTAGATTATTCCATTCAGGTAGATGGAGCCATGGCTCACGTTTGGACGCCTTATGAGTTTTATGTGAACAATAAGTTGAGCCACAAAGGAGTCAATGCCTTTACATTATTTAAAGATAATGGTCTTTGGAAAATAGTTTATTTGATTGATACAAGGAGAAAATAGTCGTATTTTTATAGCTATCCCAACTTATTTTGAAACTTTAATTAAGTTTGGTGGGCTATTTTTAAAATCTAAAGTAGTTTGATTCTGTTTTTCTAGTTACTTTTGAAATTCATTTAATTAAAATAATGAAATATGAAACAATCTATTGTATCCTTTTTATTCCTATTTATCCTTGGATCAACCCTACAGGCTCAAATTAAGTCTCCTTCAGAATTTTTGCCTAATTATGGTAAACAAATTACTTTCTATCATCAAACTGAGGCCTACTTTGGACATTTGGTAAAGGAATCTTCCTTTATTAAACATCAGGTATATGGACAAACGAATGAAGAACGAAATTTGAATGTTTATTTTGTTTCAACTCCTGAAAATTTGGCCAACCTAGATCAAATTAGAAATAATAATTTGAGCGCTATTGGTCTTTCCAATCAAAAAAATCAAAAAATTGGAGACAAGCTTATTGTTTGGATCAGCTTTAGCGTACATGGAAACGAATATGCGGGTATGGAAAGTGCTATGACTGTAGCTTATGAGTTATTGAATCCTGCAAATAAAGAAAGCAAAGAATGGTTAAAAAATACGATAGTAATTTTGGACCCATGTGAAAATCCAGATGGACTTTCTCGCTATGCTAATTGGTTGCGTGAAATTTCAGGAAAGAAAACGCATCCAGGTTTGTCTGATAGAGAGCATATGGAAGTTTGGCCAGGTGGTAGATACAATCATTATATTTTTGATTTGAATCGGGACTGGGCATGGCAAACACAAATTGAATCTCAAAAACGTATAGCTTTATACAATCAATGGATGCCACAAGTTCATGCTGACATTCATGAAATGGGATACGAATCACCTTATTTTTTCCCTCCATCGGCAGAGCCTTTACATGAATTTATCGACCAATACCAAAAAGATTTTCATTTCTCGTTAGGAAAAAATATTGCAGCCAAATTTGATAATGAAAATTGGTTGTACAATACTCGTGAACGATTTGATTTGTTTTATCCAAGTTATGGCGATACCTATCCAACTTATAACGGTGCTGTTGGAATGACATTGGAACAAGGTGGAATAGGAGCTGGACGCGAAATTAAATTAGCTAATGGATCTCATTTGACTACTAAAGATAGATTGACTCACCATGCGAAAGCAGTACTAACTATTATTGAAACAGCATCCAATCAGTCAGATCAATTGCTAAAAGGTTTTAGAGGATTTATGACCAATTCCAGAAAAAAAGCTAAGGGAGTTTATGCCACCTATGTGATGAAAAACAATCCAAAGTCAGAACAATTGGTTGAGTTGCTTAAAAAGAATGGGATTGAATATTCGTATGCGAATGCAAGTCAAAAATCGATTGGATTCAATTATAAAACAAAAAAGGACAATGCATTTTCAATTGAACCGAATGATTTAATTATTAAAGCAGATCAACCTCGAGGGGTAATGACTCAGGTTCTATTTGAACCGAATCAAAAGCTGAATGATAGTTTATCGTATGATATTACAGCTTGGGATTTACCTTTGGCGTATGGAATTGACGGATATGCTTTGAAGAATAGTTTGGCAATAAACACAAAACCTTCAATTGATCGAAAAGAATTAATGCTACCAGAGAAAGTATATGCTTTCCATATTCCTTGGAATAATAGAACTTCTGCAAAAGTAGTTTCGCTACTTCTTCAAAATGGTATCAACGTAAGAACTGCTGCACAAAAAGCAGTATTTGGTGATGTTACCGT
>JACCDZ010930948.1_pt1 | contig 12455 bp, 13 predicted proteins | sample 7449551 | NCBI WGS metagenome assembly JACCDZ01 (sample SAMN15323452, study PRJNA562643) | freshwater metagenome | isolation source: river surface water | place: USA:Blue River Watershed | collected 2017-08-18
ATGCCGTGGCGCATAACGAGGAATACCGCAAGCTCATCAAGGGCTATATGCTGCGCCACAAGGTCAAACCCGGCATTACCGGCTGGGCTCAGGTGAATGGCTGGCGGGGCGAAACCGAAACCCTGGAGAAAATGCAAAAGCGTGTGGAATTCGATCTGCATTACATCCGCAACTGGAATATCTGGCTGGATGTCAAGATAGTTTTTCTCACCGTATTCAAAGGCTTTGTGAGTAAACAGGCGTACTGAAATATATGGGTTACCGATGGCAGCGCCTCATACTGCTTGGAGCAATCGCCACTAGCGCTTGCAACTCTTTACCAGCGACCAGCCTAGTCGTCATTCATGACGACTTTGAGTTGGGTGAACGTTCTTCGGAGTGGAGGGCTGAAGCACCATTCCCTTACTCAATCAATGTTGTTGAGGCGCCAGACAAGGCCGGCAAAGCAGTAAAATTTGAGTGGCGCAAACAGGACTGGAACGGGCATAGACACACCAAAGGGGCCGAACTAAAAACAGCCTCTTTTCCTGAAATGCCCGAACAAACTCTCGAAATGAGCTTTTACATTGATGAGAAGCTCATGCCCGAGAGCCGTAAGCCCGTCATTATTATGCAGTATCACAGCATACCTGACATCGGAGCAGGAGAGCAGTGGCGCACTCCTGTAACCTCACTCATTTATCAAAATGGGGAGCTAACGTACTCATACCGCAACAGCAAATCAAAAATCACGGCAGGCACCAAAGGAGACTGGCAATATGACAGCAGCGGAAGCATTCCTTTAGGCAAGCCCAAACAGGGCTGGAATCAGCTTAGACTGCACCAGCGCTTTGATGTCTTTGGCAACAATGGCCTGATCGAAATCGCGCTTAATGACCAAACCTTCACCGCCCCTAACATCAGCGTTGGCTATAACGACAAAAAAGGTCCTTACCTGAAATTTGGCCTGTACTGCCCCCAGAGCTCAGATCACGAAAAAATATCCATTTTCTTTGACGACATCAGCCTAAAAAACGAGTCCTCAAGTCGCTAACTTTTTTGTATAGGCGCCTTATGGGCCAGACAACTCAACGATTAAGCCAATTGTCGCGTCCCTGACCATAGGCGTCGTTTGCATCTGGAAAGAATGGATAGCAGGCACGTCCACTCCAAGGAAGCAGCGAAGCACATCCCAGCCCTACACCCCGGCGAATGTCCGCGCCAACAAATCTTCGGATCTGTCCTTGAGATACGCGAGAAAATCCTGACTGTGTGCTTGGTATATATTCACAAATACCTGCTCATTCCCAAGAGGATGGCCAGAACATAAATCCACGGCCCATCAGCCTATCCGCAACATCAAAATGATTGATCACTCGGGCCAGCCACTTATCCGCAGGACGGCTCTCAGAGCCAACCCGCCCGGACTTTAGCTACCATTAATCGCAAGGTCTGGCCCGTAACAGGCCGCTGAGCAATCGGCTTATCACCAGAAAACCCAAGGATTATGCCCTAGGAGTCAACACTTGCTTTGTGCATCGAATATCAAAGCTCTCTACAATACCCCTGAGGACATTTATTCTTGTTCAGTAGCCTCAAAGCGAGATGAACCGGAATATCTCTTCCAGCACCTTTGCAAAGTTCGGATTTTTTCCATCTCGGTAGTTAAAAAACCCGTGACCGACATCAGGAAACATCTTGAGCGCACAGGGAGATCCTTCCACCTGCAGGGCATCACAAAAAGAAGCCAAGGTCTTTGGCAGAGCAATCTGATCGCGATCTCCTGACAAGATCAATGTACGCCCACCAAAGTCATGAACATGGTGGTAGGGTGAAAACTCCTTCCATCGCTCACCTAAAAGACTGTTGCCAAAACCCTCCGGGCTGTTATCGACGACTGGATTTATCAGTATCAGCCGCGAGATATGCAGATCGGACAAGCCGGGAGCTTCACCCACAGCAGGAACCCTCAAAGCTAAAGCAGCAGCAAGCTGCCCCCCAGCCGAAGCTCCACCGAGCACAAACTCTTCTGAGCTTAGCGAGAACTGTTCAGCATTGTCGCGCAGCCATAAAACTGCATCGCGCACATCAATCAGCGCGTCATAGGGACTGCCTCCGCCGTTGTCACGCGTCCTATACTCTGGGCTAAAACACGCGCGCCCCTGCGTAGCAATGCGCGAGCAAAGCGCCTGGAACTGTTTCGGAGACCCATTGACCCAACCACCACCGTGGATTAGCACGACAGGCGCCTGCATTTGCCCCGAGGGATTGGCAGGAAGGAAATACTTGAAAGAAAGCTGCCGCTCACCTACCTGCTTGTAAACAACCGACAAAGGCAGCAACTCAGCCTGCTGCGCATGCACTGTAGACGAGAGGAGCAAAAGACAAAAAACACCCCCCCAAAAACCAGTGCGCTTTACATGCATGACATCAGGCCTCTAAAGCGCATCACGAAACTTGATAACTCGAGCGGGATTGCCCCCCATAATTGCATAGGGAGCAACATCTTTGGTGACAACAGCACCAGCAGCAAGAATCGCGTGATCACCCACTGTCACACCAGGCAAAACAATCACATTTGCGCCGATCCAAACATCGCTACCAATAACTGTACGTTTGACCACCTTGCCCTGTACGGCAATTGGGCGACTGGGGTCTGCATAAGCATGATTACGAGAGTAAATCTTCACATCAGGCCCCATGATGACATAGTCACCAATACACACATTCGCCTGAATAACGCACCGCTGCCCCAACTCGGAAAAATCGCCCACCCGGATATTCGGAGAGACATCGGCATTATGCTTCACACGCAGACCTCTTCCGCAAGATTCGGCAAAAGCACGCACCAACCAGCGCCGAACCAAGGGCAATCCAAGGGCATACGGCCGATAATCCTCAGGCGTAAAACGAAAAAGCGCGACATAAAGAAAGTAACAGACGTAGCGCTTCAACTTACGCATACGCCCCTCCGTAAATATCAATGAGACGCTGACAAACCGAAGAAAGTGAATACTGTCGGTTGGATGCCTGAGCTGCTTTCACCAGCGCCTGATATGCATGCTCTTCAAGCGAAAGGGCAAAGCCAATCGTAGCAGCCAATGCATCCGGATCATTTTCCGTGACAAAGCCATTCTCACCATGACGCACCTGCATCAACAAACCATCGGCACGTGAAACAATGGCAGGAATACCACAATAGAGTGCCTCACTGACAACCAAACCAAATGACTCACTCCGGGAGGGCAGCACGATAAAACGACTTCTCTTCAGATAATCCGCAATTTCAGATTGACTCAGGTTATTACGCAGTTGAACTGAATGGCGTGCATGCAACCGTTCAAGCATAGACTCCAAGTGACCTGAGCCGATAAAACATAATCTTAATCCGGCAGGAAGCCGCTCTAAAGCTTCAATATAAAGATCAAAACCCTTTATCTCGTAGAAGGACCCAACAAATATCAAGTCATAACACTTTTCCAGAGGACTACCGGGATTGAAGACCCTGTCATCAATCCCGGCAGCAAAAACAGCGTCAATCTTGCGCCCAAGTCGCTCTTGGAACTCTTGACCAACTGCGTATCCGACAGCATTAACAAAGTCAATTCTTGCCGCAAGTCGCGAATGAATAGCACGCGAAAACCTGCCATGGAAATGACTAATGACATCCGTACCATGCAATGTGACAACCAATCGAGCTTTCGGATGCACGACGCAATAAATCCAGCAAAACCAAATCAGGGGAAAAAAGAAATGCAGATGAATGACGTCATATCGACGAAAGAGGACTGGCACAAAACGCAACATTAATGCCGCATATTTTAAAACACCACCCACCACACCAGTAAAGCTGCGCCTCAAGAAGAAGACATGAAAGTTCCAACCTTCAGGATGATGATCCGACATGAAATCGTACTGATTCTTGACAAAAATGCCAGCATAAGGTTTCTGTACGGATGGATAGGCATTAGTAACAATTAAAACTCGCATTAACGCCGCCCCTCATAAAAACTCATATCAACCAAAAGATACCGGTACCGAACAAAAACCATAACTATTGCCATGAGTAATGACAAATAGTCATTAACTAATGCAGAAGAAACGACAAACAATATGAGCATACTCATCAATGCTGGAACATAAGCACGAGACGGTACTGCATGCCCATCAGAGCTTGCAGGGCCTGCCACTCGCCAAATCATCAGCAAACAAAAAGCCACACCCAGAAAACCAAGCTCCCCAGTAATGGAAGCCAGATTCGAGTCGTAAATCCCTCTCTCCTCTAAAACAAAGCGCGTATTTGCAAGCCCAACATCCCACCAAACAGGACTATCAACAGACATTGACGTACCAAACGTAGCCAGCCCCCACCCAAAGGGGAATCTCTCTAGCGCCCCACGAACGCCCTCATAAAGCATGATGCCACGAATGTACCCAGACTCATCTTTTGAGGAAATACCCTCAAAGTTACCTAGCGTTTTTTCAACAAGCCAAGTATCACTTGACAACACAATCAACAAGAATCCAAACACCAGCAAAAAAGCAACTTTTGCAAAACGCAACGAAACATGGGAGGCCCTGCTAAACACAAAAAAAGCCGTTAAGACAAGAATCAATGCAAAAAGCCCAGTGCGCGAACCGGATAAAAGAATAAAAGCAAAGGCAGTCAGAATGAGAGCCACAATTTTTTTAGAAAAGCCGTCATATACGATGACGAGCGCAAAGGCAAAGGCATAAAGTGTTTGGGCAAAAGCATTTGGCTGCAACTGGAACCCCCCAACTCGGGGCAGCAACCCGCCCAGCCGATAGTCAGTCTTCACATTGAAGAAAGAATAGTACCCATGACCCCAGAGAATATTGATTACCCCAGAGGCAATTGTCAGCATGAATACAATCTTCAGCGCCTTATAAAGGGCCGATAAACTCAACTGCCGCCGCGCAACCAGGTCGGCAATAAAAAAATAGAAGAAGAAGAACTTCACAAAAATGAAGCCTTGCAGAATCACTGACGAATATGGCCTCTTTACGCCAAAAACAAAACTAAGAAAAATGGATATACCTACAAACCCAAGAACATATAACCAATCAACTCTTATCGCCCCACCCAAAAAGGCACGTACCAAAATAAAACACAGAATCAGCACTTGAGCCAACTCAGCCAGACTCCCCAGTAGCGGCACAAACTGACCAAGAGGCATCAGCAATAACGCTAAGGGGGCAACAAACACAAACAACCTGTCGTAGCGCATAGAGCCACCACGACGCGCATGAATATCAGGACTACCAAACCGCATCAGGCGCCAACCTGGCCAATAGAGCCATCTAGCCTCTTTATGACTTTTGCAGGGACACCTCCGACAACTGAGCAGGCCTCCACATCTTTGGCAACTACTGCACCAGCCGCCACAACCGCCCCCCTACCAATAGTCACGCCTGATAAAATGATGGCTCCGGCACCGATCCATACCTCATCATTGACTACAATCGGCTGAGATATCGTCTGTCGACCGACTCCAGCCACATAATCCAAAGAGTGATTAACCGTTTCAAACATCACTCTAGGCCCAATTTGAACATTCGCACCAATGCTTATTTTTGCCTCAGGCACCCCAAATCTTGTCTCCGTATTGATAAAGGTACCTCTTCCAATTTCTATATTCGAGCAGGCCCCAATTGGCCTTATCGTCAAAGGACCACATATCATGGGATGCCCGTTAATCTTGATGCCGGCAAGCTTATAGAAAATAAATCTGATCTTATCCATGATTCTCAAATGAGGCAGATTATTTCCAATAGTCAGAAAAATTAGCTCCCTCATTTCTCTAAACCCTCATCAATCGGCCTTATAGATGAAAGCCGGCCATAGAAAGACAAACACTCAGACTCAATAAACCGGACCTCTTCAGCGGAAAGCTGCTTCCGCCACAGATCAATACTATTTGAGCTTAGGGGACTGTTCACAGCCGCATGATGCGGCCTGGAAGAAACATCCCCCAGTGCACTGCTTTCTTTCCAAAAGTCCAACATTCTTTCGCTATAACTCAAGCCCAAAAAATCACAGAGTCTCGACAACTCCCTTTCAGGCGAAGAAACAAGCAACTCATATTCGACGCGTATGAACTGATCTGAACCCAAGGCCTCGGCCAAGCTGGCGTTCTCAGTAGCAACCTTCCAAAAGCCAACAGCCTCCTTGAAGGTCCTACCCAAATCAGCTTTTTTATAAGAAGCAACACATGCGCGAGGATCCCGCAAAATATGAACAAATTTGGCCTGTGGAAACGCTTTGATCAAGCGCTTAAGAAAAATGGTGTTAATTGGCGTTTTGTCGCCGATCAGCCGCGCCGAAGGAAAATGCTGTTCGCGATAAGCCTCGTAAATAAGCGCGATAAGCTGATCAAATGTCTGCCTATCTACCGGCAGCTCACGAGCTTTCATTTGTGCAGCCGACAAATCAGTCGCCCAGGTAGAGAACTCGGGGAATGACTCAAACTCACTGATAATCAACGATGACAACTGTTCCCATGGCAAAAATGAATAAGCCTTGAATATTGCAACTGTTCGCGGCAAAACATAAGACTCTGGAGGTATGGCAACCTCACCACCTGCCATCAACATCGAGCGCAGCAAGGTATTACCTGAACGCCCACAACCAATCACAAAGAACATGGGCGGGGGAGAATCCGACGCCAGCGGGCGCCATTTCCACATGCCCAGAATGGCGCGGAATCTCATCATTAATGCCTGAAGCACATAGGGAGTGCCCGACTTTACTCTGTAGTTCATGAGCCCACCTTTTCGGCCTTGATTCGGAACACACCCGCATGGGTATACACGCCACTCACTCGGCGAGCCAGAAGCAATAGCGCTGTCTGCTGCCCCCACATCACCACCATGTAACAAGCAGCAACCTCATTCATCCCTAAACCCACCTTAAGTGCAGTGGCCGAGGAAAGAATGGCGAGAGCACCAGAAATCAGGGATATACGCATCAACAGCGCTCCGCGGCCGTACATGACCAGTACATAACCACAGCTGCCAACCAATACATTAACCAACTGTCCAAGTGACAATAACAACAAGACCGTTGCCCCAGCCTCATAGCCGGAACCAAAAACCAGGCCAAGTACTTCTTGACTGAAGAAGACAAATATCAACGTCACAATCAGTGCTGGGACAGCTGCAATAGTTGCCACAAACCGTAGCACTTGCTGCATGCGGGCATTATCGCCCTCCAGCCTGAGCTGCGAGATATAGGGAGGCAGCACTGCATTCGCGATCTGCAAAGCAAGAGTTGAGAATAGAACCAATCGTGCCGCCGCCCCATAATGAGCGACCATGGTGGCATTTCCCATAGCCTGCAATATCCACAAATCCGACTGTGCGGCTATATACATGGCAAGCTGATTGACGCACAGCGGCATAGCCATGCTCATTACAGCCATATAACCAAGCGCAGGAGCCGCTTTTGCTGACGCACTCCCTTGCCGATCAAATCGACCGGCTTTGCGCCAAATCATCAGCATAGCGACTGCATTGACCAGCATTTGCATGCCAACGATTATTAGCATTACATCATGCAAATTGGCTGTCCTGCCTTGCAACAACCATGCACCAAGAAATGTGACTGTCAAAACGGACGCCAAAGGGCCCCTGAAAAGAGAAGCAGAAACAAAGTCCTTGAATGCGCGAAATATCTCAGCAACGACAGCCTGAACAGCCAAAGAAAAAGCCCAAAGAATCAACCAGAAAACCAGTCCGTATAACAATGAGCTATTAAAAAGACCGAGAAATAAAGGCCCACGTAAAACATAAAGACTGACTGCAACCAGCAGACTAGCAGCAGTAACAATGACGGCAAATTTGCGCGCCACTGCTACAAGACGATCCGAACCAGCACCATTTATGCGATCAGCAAAAAGCTTTAACGCAACTTGCTCACTGCCTGCACGAGCCAGTATGCAAAGAAAGTTGGCCAGACTGAAAGTCAGAAAGTACGCCCCCATATCCGCCGGCTGTAATAGACGAGCCAATACAGCCGCAAGCAGAAAGTTAGCGAAAACTCCTATGATGCGACCTGCCGCCACAACTGCCGTGCCAGACAATAAACGCCTTAAGAGGGATTTATTAGCTATCGCAGTCATATCATGGCCGCGTCAAAGGCCAGTTCAACAAGCGACTGAGACGCCCCTTTAGGGACAACGTCCGCTCAGAGGATGCCGCGGATTCCAGGGACAGAGTGGTTTTAAGACGGATACGGTTACCATCAAACAAGGGCCCTACGTTGAACCGGTTCTCTGCGACAGCCTCCAGCACCCCGGATAAATCCTCAGCCAGCCCTGACTCCAGGCGCTCAATACACTGTTTTGGACTGTCAACCAATTCTTCGTAGGAAATCGAAACAGTACGACAACCTCGTCTGCGCAAAACCATAATCGTCCAGAGACAAATGAAGTTTACAGCTGCGTAGTACAGATTCGCCGCGACAAAAGACTTGCTAGGCTGTTCAATATCCCGCTTTGCGAAAGACGCTACTACCGCCGCAGGGTCTCGGCGAATGTAAACAAAAAGTGGCTCAACCTCACTACCCTTGAGCGCCCTTTGTACACGCAGGGCTCGGCCCGGGTATTTAGAGGAGTCGACAATAACCTCCTTGCCCGAGCAGACAAAAATTGCATCGTAAAGGCTGCGAACATACTGATCGTAAAGAACCGACTCCTCCCCTCCCTCAAAACCAATTAAATGCCTTAAGGCCCCCGTGTGGTAACAATAGGCTCGCTCAAGTGCAGCCATATTTGCGGGGATAAAATCAGCCTGCTCTCGCACCAAGTATTGATTTACCTCCGCCCAAAAAATGGCTCGCTCGGAGCCATCCTCTGCCAAAGGAGGCAGTCCATTGCGCTGAGGGAAGCGATTTAGTTCACCACAACTGATGTGATTAGACTGATTACCCAAAACGATATCGAGCAAAGTAGTGCCACTGCGACCAGCACCAACCACATAAAGAACACGTCGACGCATCAACTAGCATCCCTGAAGATGGCACGATAGGCCGCTATCAAGCGCTTTTGTTCATAGTCCCAAGAAAGCTCATTGACTACTCTTTCACGACCAAACGCGCCCATCCGAGCCCGCAAAGACTCGTCATCAAGCAGTGTCTCGATTTTGCTGGCAAAATCCTCAGGGTCCGTATTGGCGGCATACAACGATGCCTCTCCCGCTGAAAAACGCCCCTCTTTCAAACTGTACTGAACAATCGGCTTACCCAGCGCCATGTACTCCATGATTTTGTTCATGGTGGACAGATCATTCATCTCCGTTGGGCGATCAGGATTCACACACACATCCGCTGCGTTGAGAATATCCAGCATGTCCTGATCAGAAACCCGCCCATGAAATGCAACGAAATCCGAAACCCCCATTTCAAACGCCATCTGCTTGATGCCAGCCAGGGCAGTACCATCACCGATTATCGAGAACTGCACATCCTGACGACGGGAAACCAGACTTCGAACTGACTCCAAGAGAAGATCCAGACCCTCCTGCTCGCCAATCACGCCGATATAACCCACCAGATATTTGCGCCCATTTTTAAATTCAGGCTTACCCGGCCCAGGCACCAGACGGGAAACATTCGGCCCACTACGTACAACATGCACGCGCTCAGGAGCCATTCCTCCGCGACTTATCGCAATTTGACGATAAGACTCATTGGTGGCAATCGAATGACTTGCGAAGCGAAAGGTCATGCGCTCAAACATGACCATAAGTCGATAGAAAAAATCTTGCCTACCAAACTTTGCGATATATAGCTCAGGATTTATATCGTGATGATCAAAAACATACCGCACGCCAAAAGGGCGAAAAAAAAGCGCCACCAAGAAAATCAAATCAGGCGGATTGCAGCCCTGAATTACATGAAACCGGTTTTTTAAGTAAATCCGCGTTGCGAGAAGCAACTGAAAGAATATGGCAATGCCATACTCCAACAGGTAGCCAATAGCCCCAGCTCCTTCCGTGGGAAGTGGGTGGCGGTATATTTCAATACCATTCAGCGTCTCCCTGGATGCATTGAAGCCACGCATCTTCGGACAAATAATCGACACCTGAGCGCCTGCATCTTTTAAGGCATTGGCCTCTTGCCACACGCGACGATCAAAAGGAACCGGCAGATTTTCGACGATTACAAGGACGTGCTTACCAGCAAATTCCGACATAGTTCCCATCACTCACACGATCCTTGTCAACACGCACCAAGTCAATCACCACCTTATCGGCCGGCATCGATTGCACAACGGACGCAAATTCTTTGGCATTATTACCGATCACTACAACATCAGAGTCCTCAACGACCTGATTCGCCGACTCAGCCATCAGTTGTGCGATGTGAGGAACGGTACTGAGAATGAAGCTCTTGTTCTTTCCCGTGAGGTTTGACAGCAACACGCTGCTGTCATAAATGGAAAGTGAGAAGCCCTTTCCAATAAGGATTTCAATCAGCTCAACAACCGGGCTTTCACGCAAGTCATCCGTGTCCGCCTTGAACGCAAATCCCAAAAAGCCAATTTTCTGCTTACCTGACTTAAGAACCATCTCCAAAGCCCGCTTGATCTGCAGCTCATTACTTTTGTTCAGACTCGACAACAGCGGTGTCTCAACATCCAGACTGGCTGCACGATAGGTAATTGCCCTAACATCTTTCGGCAAGCACGAGCCTCCATATGCAAAACCGGGCTTAAGATAATAAGGAGAAAGATTAAGCTTTGTATCTGCAGCCACGATACTCATTACAGCATGACCATCTACGCCTAGCGCTTTGCAGATATTGCCAATTTCATTCGCAAAGACGACTTTCATTGCATGAAAGCTGTTATTTGCATATTTTATCAGCTCTGCCTCTTCAGACTTGATTCGATAAACGGGCGCATCAATATCCTTGTATAGCGCCGCCACCAAATCACCTGATCGCGCATCTGACGAACCGATAATTGTGTACGGAGGATGGCTGAAATCGTATACAGCAGTGCCCTCACGCAGAAACTCGGGATTGCACGCAACGCCGAAGTCTTGGCCTGCCTTTTTTCCAGATACCCGCTCAATAATTTCGGTCGCGGCACGAGCGGTGCCCGGAGCAGTTGTACTGCGAATCACCACGACGTGAAAACTTGGTTTATCTTTGATTGCAGCAGCAATTTGCTCGACCGTCTCATAGATGTAACCCATGTCGATATTACCGTTCGCCATACTAGGCGTACCCACACAGACAATCGACAGTTCACTATCCATAACAGCCTTTCGGGAATCCAACGTAGCCGAAAGCGCTGACGACCTCACAGCCTCTGCAATCAACTCATCAAGACCCGTCTCCACGATTGGAGCGCGGCCTTCCTTGAAGAGGTTAACCTTGTGCTCACTGACGTCGACACCGACAACAGTGTGCCCTGCTTTAGCGAGACAACCACACGAAACCGCACCTACATATCCCAAACCAAAAATGCTTATGCGCATAAAATCGACCCCGAATAAAATCCGTCTTTTAACAAGAAACAATGCCCTTTGTATGCAGGGAGGCTATAACCGTTTCAACACACTCCTTGATCGTGAGCTTTTCTGTATCAAGGACGATTTCTGCCGAAACAGGCTCCTCATACGGCGAAGAAATTCCCGTAAACTCGGCGATCTGACCAGCCCGAGCCTTCTTGTAGAGCCCCTTCACATCACGCTCTTCACATTTTTCAAGAGAACACTTGACATGAATCTCGATGAAATCACCTTCAGGCATCGAGGCGCGTACCATGTCGCGATCCTTCCGGAAGGGGGAAATGAAGGCGGTGAGCGCAATCACACCCGCCATATTGGCCAGGCGGGCTACCTCACCGATACGGCGGATATTTTCAGTACGATCAGCATCTGAAAAGCCCAGATCCTTACAGAGGCCATGGCGCACATTATCGCCGTCAAACACAAAGGTATTGCAGCCCATCTCGAACAGGCGTTGCTCTACTGCGTGTGAAAGCGTTGATTTTCCTGATCCAGAAAAGCCGGTAAACCACAGCGTGACAGCACGGTGGCCATTTCGCTCCTCACGTCTTTCTTTGGTAACGGCTGCGTTATGCCAGACAATGTTTTCAGCCATCATACAAACTCCCTCTCCGTCACTCCGGACGTCTGATCACACTCAAAAGATGCAAAGCATCTGCTCATGATTTGGCAACGCCGAACCAGCAAGCACTGCCAGTACAGCAACATTCGGGCCAGCAACAATCCATAAAACCTAGATGAAACCCTTGTTGTATTTAAGCCTGATGAAGTGACCTCATCAAAACAGCGCCCGGCCCTGAACATCCGGCACACCCCATTACAGCGGGTTGCGGACATGAATTTCTTGAGCATGGTCATGCCCGAGCGGGCCCGACTATAACAACAAGCGAGTCACTGCTGACCACGTCATGGACAAACGGAAATGCCAAGGCCGCAAG
>JACCDZ010567531.1_pt1 | contig 12452 bp, 10 predicted proteins | sample 7449551 | NCBI WGS metagenome assembly JACCDZ01 (sample SAMN15323452, study PRJNA562643) | freshwater metagenome | isolation source: river surface water | place: USA:Blue River Watershed | collected 2017-08-18
CGGCAGAAACTTCCGGCCCGGCGGCAAGAATTGCCGCCCGCTGCATCACATTATCCAGCTCGCGGATGTTACCTTCCCAACTATAGGCCGTCAATTCACGCTCCGCGTCCTTGCCCAGGGTCAGACGTGACTTGGAAACGGCATTAGCGTGCTTATCCAGCAATTTTCGCGCCAGCGGCAAAATATCCTCGGTGCGCTCGCCCAGCGCCGGTACCGCCAGCGGGAACACATTGAGGCGGAAATACAGGTCCTCACGGAAGCGGCCGGCCGCGACTTCTTCCTGCACTTCACGGTTGCTGGTGGCCAGCACGCGGATATCCAGCTTGATGGTGCGCGTGCCGCCGACGCGCTCCACCTCGCGCTCCTGCAGCACGCGCAACAGCTTGGCCTGCAGAGGCAGTGGCATTTCGGTGATTTCATCGAGCAGGATGGTGCCGCCCTGCGCCTGTTCGAACTTGCCGGGCAGCACGTTGGCCGCACCGGTGAAAGCACCCTTCTCGTGGCCGAACAGGGTCGACTCCAGCAGGTTGTCGGGAATCGCCGCGCAGTTGACGGCGACAAACGGCGCCGCACTGCGCCGCGAGTGGCGATGGATGAAACGGGCCAACACCTCCTTGCCGGCGCCGCTGGGGCCGCTGATCAGCACGCTGGCGTCACTGGGCGCCACCTGCCGCGCGATGGCCAGCAGCCGTTTCATCGGTGCGGAATAGGCCAGCAGCTCTTCGTCGCCGTCCGGCTCCGGCAGCAGGTACTTCTCCACCTCGGCAATCAGCTGCTGTGGTTCGAACGGTTTCAGCAGGTAATGACTGGCGCCGGCGCGCAGCAGGTCGATCGCGCGCTCGATCACGCCGTAGGCGGTCATCAGCACGAAGGGCAAGGCCGGATAGGTAGCCTTGACCTGCTGGAACAGGGTATAGCCGTCCATCGGCTGCATCTGGGCGTCCGACACCACCAGCCCGACCGCGTTGTCGCGCAACACCTGCAAGGCCGACTGGCCGTCCGCCGCCTCCAGCACCGCGTAGCCGGACAGTACCAGGGTATCGACCAGCGCTTCACGCAGGTCGGCATCATCTTCCACAACCAGGACAGGCAAATATTTCATGGGTAACCGATGTAATTCATGACAGGACAGGGTCAGCCGCCGGACAACAGCTTAGTCCTGATGCTGGCGCTGGCTGCACAGCGCGATCAGGCGCGCGGCAATATTGTTGAGTGGCAACACTTCATGGGCGGCGCCGAGAGCAATGGCTTCCTTCGGCATACCGAACACCACGCAGGACGCCTCATCCTGCGCGATATTGTGGGCACCCGCCTCTTTCAGCTCGCCCATGCCGGAAGCGCCATCGCGCCCCATGCCGGTCAGGATCACGCCGATGGCATTGCGACCGATGACGTTGGCCGTAGCGCGGAACATCACGTCCACCGACGGCTTGTGGCGGTTGACAGGCGGCCCCTGGTGCAGGCTGATGGCGTAGCCGATGGTGCTGGCCGGCTTGATCAGCAGGTGGGAATGGCCCGGCGCGATATAGACCACGCCCGGCTGCAGGCGCTCGCCGTCTTCCGCCTCCTTGACCCGCAGCTTGCACAGCGAATCCAGCCGCGCGGCAAAGGACTTGGTGAACATTTCCGGCATGTGCTGGGTGATGATGATCGGCGGCATCTGCTCCGGCAGCGCCGTCAGCAATACCCGCAGCGCTTCGGTGCCGCCGGTGGACGAACCGATGGCGATAACCGTCTGGCGCCCCAGTGCCAGCCGGCCGGGCTGGCGCGGCAGGATGGCGTCGGCAGTGTGACTGGGCGCGACTTCCAGCGGCTTGAATTCCAGCCCTTCTTTACGCGGCATGACCATGTTTCCCCCTTTTGGCTGCGCCCGGGCGCAGCGTCAGGTTTTGTTATATTGCAGGCAACTGCGCCCTGGCCTTGTCCAGCCAGTGGTGCGACGCCTGCTCCAGCAAGGCAAACACCGCTTCAAAACCGGACTCCCCACCATAGTAGGGATCCGGCACTTCGGCATCCGCCAGCATCAGTGCCAACTCTCCCGGCCAACCCGCCGGCATCTGCCGCCGCAATTGTGCCAAATGATCGTAACCGGCAACCAGGATCAGATCAAACTGCCGCCAGTCTTGCGACCGGAACGGCCGTGCCCGCAACGCACTCATGTCGACGCCGTGGCGCAGCGCGGCCGCCACCGTGCGCGGGTCCACCGCTTCGCCGGCATGCCAGGCCGAGGTGCCGGCGGAATCGACATCGATCTGCGCCACCAGACCGGCGCGGCCAACGTCACGCGCAAAAATGGCGTGCGCGGTCGGTGAGCGGCAGATGTTGCCAGTGCACACGAACAGCACCCGGAAACGGGCAGACGGCAGGGCCTTGTTTGTCATGATTACAGCGGATTGATCCAGGCTTGTTCTTTTAACACTTTCAATTGGTCACGCAGGTTGGCGGCTTTTTCGAATTCGAGATTGCGTGCCGCTTCCAGCATTTCCTTTTCGATGCGCTTGATTTCCTTGGCCAGGGCTTTTTCATCGAGCACCACCGTCGACAGCGCGCTCTTGCGCTTCGCGATACCGGCATTATCACCGTAAACGCCGTCGATCAGATCACGTACTTTTTTGTTGATGCCCTGCGGCACAATACCGTTGGCTTCATTAAATGCCAATTGTTTATTTCGGCGGCGCTCGGTTTCATCAATGGCCCGCTTCATGCTATTGGTAATTTTATCAGCATAAAGAATGGCGCGACCCTGCAAATTACGCGCGGCACGACCGATGGTTTGAATCAGGCTGCGCTCACTGCGCAAAAAACCCTCCTTGTCAGCATCCAGAATCGCCACCAGCGATACCTCCGGAATATCCAGCCCCTCGCGCAGCAGGTTGATGCCGATCAGCACGTCGAACATGCCCAGGCGCAAGTCGCGGATGATCTCCACCCGCTCCACGGTGTCGATATCGGAGTGCAGGTAGCGCACCTTCAGCCCGTGCTCGGTGTAGTAGTCGGCCAGCTGCTCCGCCATGCGCTTGGTCAGCGTGGTCACCAGCACCCGCTCGTTGCGCTCCATGCGCAGGCGGATTTCCGACAGCAAATCATCGACCTGCGTCGCCACCGGCCGGATCTCGATCTCCGGATCCACCAGCCCGGTTGGCCGCACCACCTGTTCCACTACCTGGCCGGCATGCGTGGTCTCGTAGTCCGCCGGGGTGGCGGAAACGAAGATGGTCTGCGGCAGCAGGCGTTCAAATTCGTGGAATTTCAACGGCCGGTTGTCCGCCGCCGACGGCAGGCGGAAGCCGTACTCGACCAGGTTCTGCTTGCGCGCGGCATCGCCCTTGTACATCGCGCCGACCTGCGACACGGTGACGTGGCTCTCGTCGATGAACATCAACGCGTTCTTCGGCAGGTAGTCGATCAGCGTCGGCGGCGCATCACCCGGCGCACGGCCGGAAAAATGGCGCGAGTAGTTCTCGATGCCCTTGCAGAAGCCCATCTCGTACAGCATTTCCAGGTCGAAGCGGGTGCGCTGCTCGATGCGCTGCGCCTCCACCAGCTTGCCTTCCTTCTGGTACCACTCGATGCGCTGGCGCAGCTCCAGCTTGATCTGCTCGCAGGCGCGCAGCACGGTGTCGCGCGGCGTCACGTAGTGGCTGCCGGGATAGACGGTAAAGCGGCCGACGCGCTGCTTGGTGGCACCGGTCAGCGGGTCGAACAGCGTCAGCGTTTCGATCTCGTCGTCGAACATGCTGACACGCACCGCCAGCTCGGCACTTTCCGCCGGGAAGATGTCGATCACGTCGCCGCGCACGCGGAAGCCGCCGCGGGAGAAGTCGACATCGGCACGGTCGTACTGCATGGTCACCAGCCGCGCGATGATGTCGCGCTGCGCGATGGTCTCGCCCTCCTTCAGGTGCAGGATCATCTGGTGGTATTCGGCCGGATCGCCGATACCGTAGATCGCCGACACGGTGGCGACGATGATGCAGTCCGGCCGCTCGAGAATGGACTTGGTCGCCGACAGCCGCATCTGCTCGATGTGCTCGTTGATGCTGGAATCCTTTTCGATGAACAGGTCCCGGCTCGGCACATAGGCTTCAGGCTGGTAGTAATCGTAGTAGGACACGAAATACTCGACCGCATTCTCCGGGAAGAACTCGCGCATTTCCGCGTACAGCTGTGCGGCCAACGTTTTGTTGTGCGCCATGATGATGGCCGGACGGCCGGTGCGGGCGATGACATTGGCCATGGTGAAGGTCTTGCCGGAACCCGTCACCCCCAGCAAGGTCTGGAATGACAGGCCGTCATCCAGCCCCTCCACCAGCGATGCAATCGCCGTCGGCTGGTCACCGGCCGGCGGAAACGGCTGGTGCAAATGGAACGGACTCTCCGGAAAAACAATATTCATCGACATTCACCCATTCGTCACGCCAGGGATAGCTGGTCCAATTGTTTTTCATGGCATAAATAGAAAATCAATCCGGACAAATCCATTCTGGCGATTTAAAATAAAATCTGTTTTATCACGTAACTCACCACGCATCGGAGCCACAAAAAGATGCTAAAGAATTTATTTGTTGCTTGCGTGCTGGCGCTTAGCAGCGGCGCCATTATGGCCGCCCAGCCGACAAGCTATCATCCGTCGGAAGCCGCCCAGCCGCAATTAAGCTCGCACTCGGTCGCCATCGTCGACGGCCGCACCGGGCAGATGGTATTCGAAAAGAATGCCCGGCAAAAGCTGCCGATCGCCTCCATCACCAAGCTGATGACCGCAATGGTGGTCCTGGACGCCGGCTTGCCGCTGGACAGCCCGATGACCATCAGCGACGAGGAACTCGACCGCCTTAAGAACACCGGCTCGCGCCTGTCCGTCGGCTCCACGCTGACCCGCCGCGAGATGCTGCTGCTGGCGCTGATGTCGTCGGAAAACCGTGCCGCGGCGGTACTGTCGCGCTACTACCCCGGCGGCCGCCCGGCGTTTATCGAGCGCATGAACCAGAAGGCGCGAGCCATTGGCATGCAGAACGCCAGCTTCTACGATTCGACCGGGCTGGACGTGCGCAATAGCGCGACGGCGATGGATCTGGTACGCCTGGTCAAGGCCGCCAACCAGTATCCGCTGATCCGCCAGTTCACCACCATGACCGAGTACACGGCACAGCCGACCGCCACCCGCACGCTGCACTACAAGAACAGCAATGCGCTGGTGCGTGAAGGCCAGTGGGCGATCGAGCTGTCCAAGACCGGCTTTATCAACGAAGCCGGCGGTTGCCTGGTGATGGAAGCCGAAGTCGGCAGCCAGAAGCTGGTATTCGTGCTGCTGGCCGCCAACAGCTCGGCGGCGCGGGTGCGGGACGCCCGCTCGATCAAGACCTGGCTGGAGTCCATTCCGCACACCTGGCTGGCGGGCTGAACCGCGCCAAGGTTGGCCGCAAGCAAAAAACCCGGTGCCTGGCACCGGGTTTTTTCATGGCCGCTCAGCGCGCAAAGGCAATCAGGTGATCCAGCTCCAGGCGGATGCCGATCGCCTCACCGATGGCGTGGTTGTGATGGCTGGGCACCTGCGCCAGCACCTGCTGCCCGGACGGCAGCTGCAGCGTGTACATGAACTCGGAACCCATGAACACCTTGCCCCTGACGACGGCGGTCAGCTCGCTGTGGTCGTCGTGCACCACGTCGTCCGGACGCAGCAGCACGTCCACCTGCGCGCCGACCTGGTAGGCCAGCGGCGTCAGGCTGCAATACTCGCCCACTTCCAGCGTCACGCACTGCGGCCCGCTGATCACCGCCGGCACGAACGCGCCCTGGCCGATGAAATCGGCGACATAGCGGCTGGCCGGCTCGTGGTACAGCTGGTACGGTGACGCCCACTGCTGCAGGTGCCCGTGGTGCATCACGCCGACCTTGTCGGCCATGGCGAACGCCTCCTGCTGGTCGTGGGTAACCATGATCGCGGTCATGCCCTGCTCTTTCAGGATGCCGCGCACCTCGTGCGACAGGCGCTGGCGCAGATCGACGTCGAGGTTGGAAAACGGCTCGTCCAGCAGCAGCAGCCGCGGCCGCGGCGCCAGCGCGCGCGCCAGCGCCACCCGCTGCTGCTGGCCGCCGGACAGCTCGTGCGGATAGGCGCCGGCCAACGCAGACAAGCCGACCACTTCCAGCATCAGCCCGACGCGCGCTTTGCGCTCGCCGTCACCAAGACCGCGCAGACCGAAGCCAACGTTGGCCGCCACGTCCAGATGTGGGAACAGCGCGTAATCCTGGAACACCATCCCCACCGCGCGCAGATGCGCCGGCTTGTTGTAGCCGGGAGCGGCGATGCGCTCGCCATTGAGCCGGATGTCGCCACCGCGCAGCGGCTCGAAGCCGGCAATGCAGCGCAACACCGTGGTCTTGCCGCAGCCGGAGCTGCCCAGCAGGCAGGCGATCTCGCCCTCCGCCAGCTGGAACGACATGTTATCGATCACCGGCTTGCCGGCGTAGGCCTGGCTGACCGCATTCAACTGAAGCAAAGCATCCATCAAGCAACATCCTTTTGACGTGACAGCAGCAAGGTGGGAATCAGACCGACCAGCACCAGCACCACTGCCGGCAACGCCGCCTGGTCAAACACCCCTTCCGACGTCAAACCGTAAATCCTGACCGCCAGCGTGTCCCAGCCGAACGGGCGCGTCATCATCGTGATCGGCATCTCTTTCATCACATCGACAAACACCATCAGCACCCCGGTCAGCAGGCCGCCCTGCAGCAACGGCAGGTGCACATGGCGCAGCAGCGCAAAGCCGGAATAGCCGAGGTTGCGCGCCGCTTCTTCCTGGCTGCGCGTGATGCGGTTCATCGCCGCGTCCACCGCCGAGTAACCGACGGCGAGAAAGCGCGACACGTAGGCCAGCAGCATCACCGCCAGCGTGCCCTTCAGCACCGCGGTGACATCCTGGCCGGCAAAGAAATGCCCGATCAGCACATTGTCCAGCCAGGCAATCGGCACGAAGATGCCGACCGCCAGCACGGTACCGGGTACCGCATAGCCCAGCGTCGCCACCCGCGCCAGCAGCCGCACCAGCGCACCACCGTCACGGCGCCGGGCATAGGACAGCAGCAAGGCGACGCAGACGATCATCAGCGCCGCCATCATCGACAGCGTCACCGAGCGCAGCGCATAGCCGAACAGCGCCTCGTTCCACTCCTGCTCCAGCGCGCCCCACGACCAGACCAGCAACTGGCCGAACGGCAGCACGAAGGCCAAGACCAGCACCAGCAGCGCGTAGCTGCTGGCCAGCCAGGCACGCGCGCCGGCCAGCCGCAGGCGTGGCAGCGGTGCGGCGCGGCCGGCCTGCACATAGGCGCGACGGCCGCGCGCATACTGCTCCAGCACCACCATCACGAAAATCAGCGCCACCAGCAGCGACGCCAGCTGCTTGGCGGTATCCAGCGAGAACAGCGAGAACCACGCCTTGTAGATGGCGGTGGTGAAGGCATCGAAATTGAAGATCGACACGGTGCCGAAATCGGCCAGCGTTTCCATCAGCGCCAGGATCAGACCGCCCATGATCCACGGTCGCGCCATCGGCAGCGCGATGTGCCAGAAGCCGGCACTGCGCGACAGGCCCAGCGTCTGCCCCACCTCCAGCGCGCGGCGGCCCATGGTGGAGAAGGCATTGCGCGCCAGCAGGTAGACGTAGGGATAGAATGCCAGGCTCATCACCAGCACCAGGCCGCCGGTGGAGCGGATCGGTGGAAACCAGCGCGTATTGTCGAAATGCGCGCGCAGCAGGGTTTGCACCGGGCCGGAAAAATCGAACAGCCCGACCTGGGTGAACGCCATCACGTAGGCCGGCATCGCCAGCGGCAGCATCAGCGCCCAGTTGAAGTGCTTGCGTCCCGGAAAATCGTACACCGCCACCAGCCAGGCCAGCGGCACGCCCAGCAACAGCACACCGGTGGCCACGCCCAGCACCAGCCACAGCGTGTTGTTCAGCAGCTCCGGCAATGCGTAGTCGAGCAGGTGCTGCCAGATCACCGGGTCCGGCGTCAGCGACGACAACACGATCACAGCGAGAGGGATCAGCGTCAGCAGGCTGATCAACAAGGCGACAAGCGGCCAGCGCCAGCGTCGGAAAACGGATGGCATAGAAAAATGAAGGCGAAAATCAAAAGGCGGATTATCCGCCTTTAGCCCTTGCGGCTCAAACGACATTCACGGGCCTCGCAAACGAAAAAGGGCGCCACGGCGCCCTCGGGTTGAAACCACTGCGGGATTACTTGTAGCCGACGCGGTCCATCAGCATCACAGCTTCGGCCTGTTTCGAGCCGGCCACTTTGACGTTGATCAGGTTGTGCTTGAAGTTGCCCCACGATGCCACCAGCGCATCGGCCTTCACTTTCGGGTTGGCCGGATACTCGAAGTTGACGTCGGCGAACATGTTCTGTGCCTTGTCGGACGACAGCCACTCCAGCAGTTTCACCGCGCCCTTCACGTTCTTGGCGTAGCGCACGATACCGGCGCCGGACACGTTGACGTGGGTGCCCTTGCCAGCCTGGTTGGCCCAGAACGGGCTGACCGGGAAGGCCGGGTTCTTGGCGACGATACGGCCGTAGTAGTAGGTGTTGGCCATGCCGACATCACACTGGCCGGCGGCAATCGCCTCCAGCACCGCGTTGTCGTTGCCGAACGGTGCGGTCGCCAGGTTGTTGACCCAGCCCTTGACCATGCGCTCGGTGGCCACCGGGCCGATGTCGGCGATCATGGTGGCAACCAGCGACTGGTTGTAGACGTTCTTCGAGCTACGCAGGCACAGCTTGCCCTTCCACTTCGGGCTGGCCAGGTCTTCGTAGGAAGCCAGCTGCGCCGGCTTGACGGTGTTCTTGTTGTAGAAAATGGTACGGGCGCGGACCGACAGGCCGTACCAGTTGTTGTCCGGGTCACGCAGGTTGGCCGGGATATTGCCGTTCAGCACGGCCGACTTGATCGGCTGGAACAGGCCCATGTCTTCGGCCTTCCACAGGTTGCCGGCGTCCACGGTCAGGAAGATGTCGGCCGGGGAGTTGCTGCCTTCTGCCTTCAGGCGCTCCATCAGCGGGCCTTCCTTGTCGGAAATGACCTTGATGGCAACACCGGTTTCCTTGCTGTACGCGTCAAACAGCGGCTTGATCAGCTGTTCGGCACGGGAGCTGTACACCACGATTTCTTCCGCAGCAGCGGATCCTGCGAAGACAGCCAGCAGCGAGGCAAGCAATACCTTTTTGTTCACAGTCACACTCCTTAAAAGCCCGTTGTCAGGCATAGCATCAATGGCAGCGATTGTAATAAAGACAAGAATCGTTATCAACAGCAATTTGCAACAAAACTGATCTGCATCAGTCCCGGCCGCGCGTGAAACCGTCATCACCTAAAGCAAAGGTTGGCCGCAAAACGACGCTTGCGGCCAACCTTGCCAACATTCAAATAACCTCAGCGTCGTACCGGAAAGCGCACCCAGTCGCCGACATCCACCTTGCCGCGGGCATTGCGCAGCATCGCCACCGCCAGCCGCGGCTGCACCTGCAGCAGCTCGACATCGCCGATCACCCGCTCCGGCAGCCCCAGCACCACGCCGTCGCCGCGACGGATCTCGGTCTGCGGCTGCTGCTTGTAGACGATGAGGCGGTCGGCACTGGCCAGTCCGTCCAGCGTGCCGGCGCCCAGGTAAACGCGGTCGCCTTCCACCCGCACCACCCGCGCCGCGAACGGCAGGCAGTGCATGGTGTTCGCCAGCTTGCCGGCAACGCCATCCAGCAGCGTCGCCACGCTGCGGCCATAGTCGTTTTGCTGGAAACGGCTCAGATCGAAGACACGCAGCGAGCTGTCGTGCACCGCGCCGCGCGCAGTCGTTGCCACCGTGGCGGTGGCCAGCACGCCGCCGGTCAGCGCGTCGTACAGCCAGTATTCGACGGCGAAGCGGCGCTCCACCGGCACCACCCGTGCCGAGGCACCGAACAGGCCGGCCAGCGGCCCGGTGTAATACAGCCCGGCCTCACTGCCGCTGGCACCGCCAAATGCGCCCAGCCGCGGCTCCTTGCGGGTGACGCCGGTATCCAGCACCCGCCCGGCGAGCACGAACTGCACCTCCTCGCGGCGGCCGATGTCGCGCACGGCATCGCTGGCCTGCCACGGCTCCTGCACCTTGCCGCTGGGGAACAGCGACACGTTGCCGGCATCCAGCGCGCGCACGTCGCGCAGCGCATTCAGCCGTCGCGACAGTTCGGACGGCAACCAGGTCGCCAGATTGCCGAGGTCACCGGCATCCTGCGGCTGCGACACCTCGAAATAGGTGCTGACCAGCCGTCGGGTCAGGAAACGCCCCGCCGGTGTCGCCGGACGGGCGCAAGCCTGGCTGGCAGACGCATTGGGCGCCTCCGCGGCGGACACCGGCTCGGCGGTATCGACTTCCACCGTAACAAACAGCAGCCCGTCACGTTGGCTTTCCTGCAGCACGCGCGGCGTACCGGGCAGCGTCAGCGGCCCGGTCATGCTCGATTCGGACAGCTCGCCGTTATCGAGCCGCGACGTGGCCTGCAGCGTGCCGGCGTGGGTCATCGCCATCTGCCGCACCGCGTCCTCGATCGCCTGCTGCCGCGCCGCGACAAGGCCGGACTCCAGCGAGGCCATGCCTTCGGCACGATATACCTCGGCCGTCGCCGGTCCTGCCAACAAAAACGCCGCCCACAGGGCGGCGTACCAGAATGGTTTAGTTTTCATCTGCGCCGTCAATGCGAAACATAGTAGTCGCCACCATAGACACAACCGCTGTCGGTACATCCCAGCTTGCTGCCGTCGGCGGCGGGTAGCACCCGCGCCGCAGTCGCCACGTTGCCGGTGGTCACCAGCGCGCTACGATAAGCCTTGAAGAAGCCTTCGTCCAATACCACTTCGCCGATGGTCTCGCTGCTGCCGTCGGCCTTGAACTCGGTGGACAGCAGCCGCACGCCGCGCAGGTAGGCATCGACGAACACGCGGTAGCTATCGTTGGCCGCAATCATGTTGCCGACGGTACTGCTGCCGGACAGCTTGAAGCCCTGCACCTGTTCCGCCATCGCGCGATAGGCATCCAGCTGCGAGGCACGCATCGCCAGCAGGCGGCGCTGCACCGGCGACAGGCTGCGGTTGGCCGGCGGCGCGCCGTAGCCGACCACGCGGATGCGCAGTGCGTTGTATTTTTCCACTTCCTTGGCTGCCGGCTCGGACAAGGGGCCGACATAGCCGCCGCCCATCATCACGCCGCCCTGGGTCATCACCGGCTGCCGGGAGATCCCCGGCTGCTCATGGCTTCCCGCCACGGCAGGCGCATCGGCAACCACCATCCAGCCTTCGCCGGCCGCTTCCTGCGCCGCCGGCGCCGCGGATGAGGCGCAGGCTGTCACCGACACCAGTGCCAGCAGACTTGTTGCCAAAACCGTTTTTTTCATTGCGTTCTCCGCCTACTGATTACATGTCGTGTTATTGCTTCATCGCTTTATCGGCCGTTGCCGCACAATCTTTAACCGCGGACGGACGCGCCGCCGCCCGCGCCGGCTGGCACATCGCCGCCGGCCTCATGCTAAACTGCGCGCCTCAACTCTCCGGAAACCATGGCCATGAAGAAGATTGCCGCCCTCGCCTTGCTGTTGCTGCCCTTGCTGGCGACCGCCGCGCCCAAAGTGGAGCTGCAGACCAACAAGGGGCTGATCACCGTCGAGCTGGCGCCGCAAAGCGCGCCCAAGACCGTCGACAATTTCACCCGCTACGTCAAGGCCGGCCATTACGACAACACCGTGTTCCACCGCGTGATTGACGGCTTCATGATCCAGGGTGGCGGTTTTACCATCGACGGCGGTGCGCTGTCACAAAAACCGACACGCGCGCCGATCGCCAACGAGGCCGACAACGGCCTGAAGAACGTGATCGGCAGCATCGCCATGGCACGCACCAACGATCCGCACTCGGCGACCTCGCAATTCTTCATCAATCTGGTCAACAACGATTTTCTGGATTTCCGCAGCAAGACGCCGCCAGGCTGGGGCTACACCGTGTTCGGCAAGGTGACCGCCGGCATGGACGTCGTCAACCGCATTGCCAAGTCGCGCACCGGCTACATTGGCGGCATGCAGGATGTGCCGATGGAGCCCATCGTCATCCAGAAAGCCACTTACAAACCCTGATCCCCAAGGACTCCCATCATGATCAAACTGACTACCAACTTCGGCGACATCACGCTGGAACTGTTTGCCGACAAGGCACCGAAAACCGTCGCCAACTTTGAGCAGTACGTGCTGGACGGCCACTACGACGGCACCATCTTCCACCGCGTGATCAACGGTTTCATGATCCAGGGCGGCGGTTTCACTGCCGACATGAAGCAGAAGGACACCCGCGACACCATCGAGAACGAAGCCAACAACGGTCTGTCCAACAAGACTTACACCGTGGCCATGGCACGTACGCCGGA
>JACCDZ011117450.1_pt1 | contig 12452 bp, 9 predicted proteins | sample 7449551 | NCBI WGS metagenome assembly JACCDZ01 (sample SAMN15323452, study PRJNA562643) | freshwater metagenome | isolation source: river surface water | place: USA:Blue River Watershed | collected 2017-08-18
ATACCGCCACCTTCTTACGCGCCATTGGTCCAGAGCCCTGGAAAGCTGCCTACGTGCAGCCATCTCGCAGACCAAAAGACGGTCGATATGGTGAAAACCCAAATCGCTTACAACACTACTATCAATATCAGGTAGTACTTAAGCCGGCCCCAGAAAATATTCTCGACCTGTATCTAGGATCTCTTGCTGCACTCGGCTTAGACCTTAAAGAAAATGATGTCCGCTTCGTGGAAGACGACTGGGAAAACCCAACGCTTGGCGCTTGGGGTCTTGGCTGGGAGGTGTGGCTTAACGGGATGGAGGTGACACAGTTCACTTACTTCCAACAAGTTGGCGGCTTAGATTGCAAGCCAGTCCTTGGCGAAATTACTTACGGCATTGAACGTTTGGCAATGTATATTCAAAACTGCTCTAACGTATATGACTTAGTTTGGGCGGATGACATCTCTTACGGTGATGTGTATCACCAAAATGAAGTTGAACAATCTTGCTACAACTTTGAACACTCCAATACCGATTTACTCTTTGCCAACTTCACAAACTATGAAAGTGAAGCAAAGCGTTTGATGGAAGTTCCACTTGCGCTGCCCGCTTACGAAATGGTTTTAAAAGCAGCGCATACATTTAACTTGCTGGATGCGCGTGGCGCCATCTCCGTTACTGAGCGCGCGGCCTATATTGGACGCATTCGTAATCTCTCTCGTGCTGTTGCCCAGGCTTACTTTGAGTCTAGAGAAAAGCTGGGTTTCCCAATGTGTCAACGTCAAGCTAAAGCTCAGGCTTAAGCGCATCGAGATTTCTGCATTCCATTTATGAGTACATCTAATTCAAAGCCACAATCAGCCACTTTATTGATTGAGGTATTTACCGAAGAACTACCTCCAAAGTCATTGCGTCGCCTAGGTGACGCCTTTAGCGAAGGCATCTTCACTGCACTCAAGTCTGCTGGCCTGGCAACAGAAGGTTCTAAAGTTACTGGCTTCGCAACGCCACGCCGCTTAGCAGTTCAAATTACGGATGTTTTAGATCAAGCGCCGGACTACCCTGTACGTGAAAAATTACTGCCAACGAGCATTGCATTTGATGCTGAAGGCAAAGCAACTCCACCCTTACTTAAAAAATTAAGCGCCCTTGGATATGCGGACGTTGATCTCGCCACTTTAGAAAAGGCTGGTGAAGGTAAAAATGAAGCTCTCTACCTCAATGTCGTTGCCAAAGGCGCTGCGCTTGAGAAAACTGCTCAAACCGCGCTTGAGCAAACATTAAACAAGCTACCCATTGCCAAAATGATGCACTACCAAGTGCTACAGAAGAGTGGTCAATTAGCTGACGTACAGTTTGCCCGCCCTGCCCACCGCATCATTGCACTTCACGGCAGCACCATTCTCAATATCAGCGCTTTAGGCATTGATGCCGCCAATCAAACCGAGGGGCATCGCTTCTTGGCGCCTGGCAATGTAACGGTTTCTAGCGCAGATCAGTACCAAGCAGATTTGCAATCTAAGGCGAAGATTATTCCTAGCTTTAACCAACGTCGCGCACAAATTGAAGCTGCACTTTTAAAAGCGGCTGGCGATGATTTGGTTTTGATGCCAGATAGCCTTTTGGATGAAGTAACTGCCCTCGTCGAATGGCCAGCTATCTACGAATGCCACTTCGATCAAGAATTCTTAGAAGTTCCACAAGAATGCTTGATTTTGACAATGCAAACTAATCAAAAATATTTTGCATTAACTGACAAGCAAGGTAAGTTACGCAATCGTTTCTTAATTGTTTCCAATATTGAAACAATTAAGCCTAATGCGATTATTTCTGGCAACGAACGCGTTGTGCGTCCTCGTTTATCAGATGCTCGCTTCTTCTTCCAGCAAGATCAAAAACGTCCTTTAGCTTCACGTGTAGCCGATCTTGGCAAGGTGGTTTATCACAATCAATTAGGTAACCAGCTAGATCGCACCAAGCGCGTTCAAGGTCTAGCTGTAGGTATTGCTAAAAAATTAAGTGCTGATGAAAAGCTGGCATCACGTGCTGCTGAGATCGCTAAAACAGATTTATTAACCGATATGGTTGGCGAGTTCCCAGAGCTTCAAGGAATTATGGGTCGTTATTACGCCACACACGATGGCGAGAACGCTGATGTTGCTAGCGCCTGCAGTGAACACTACATGCCGCGCTTTGCTGGCGACACACTTCCGCAAACCCAAACGGGAACTATCCTGGCGATTGCTGACAAACTTGAAACTCTAGTTGGTATTTGGGGTGTTGGTCTAGCACCAACTGGCGATAAAGACCCATATGCATTGCGCCGTCATGCTCTCGGTATTTGCCGTTTACTCTTAGAAAAAAATCTTTCACTCAATTTGCCTCAACTCATTGAGCTGGCTCGTGCGCAGTTTCCACAGGATGATGTGCAAGAGAAGGCAAAGGCTGCCGATATCTACGCCTTCATCATCGATCGCTTGCGCGCCTATTTGCGTGATCAGTCGGTTGCGGGCAAAGCATTTACTAGCGCAGAAATTGATGCTGTTTTAAGTCAAGATCCAGCTCAAATTAATGATCTGATCGAACGCTTAACTGCATTGCGTGAATTTAATGCTCTTGCAGAAGCTGCTCAGCTTGCCGCCGCCAATAAGCGCATTAGCAACATCCTCAAGAAAACGACTACCGCTATCCCTGCGACTTGTTCGACAAAATTACTGCAAATTCCAGCAGAAGCTTCATTACATCAAGCCTTGGAAGCGGTTACACCTGCAATCAATGTGGCTTATGAGAAACGTCAATTTGTAGAGCTATTGAGATCCCTTGTAGCTTTAAGTGGTCCTATTGATCAATTCTTCGCTGATGTGATGGTCATGGATCCGAACCCTGAGCTGCGCGATAACCGCTTAGCCCTTCTGCAACAACTTCACCAGAAAATGAATCTCGTTGCCGATCTCGGCAAATTAGCATGAGCACCAGCTCTTCTAAACTTATCATTCTCGATCGCGATGGCGTGATCAATGAAGACAGTGACGATTACGTCAAGTCAGTAGATGAGTGGATTCCACTCCCAGGCAGTCTTGAGGCAATTGCCCTACTAAATCAAGCAGGCTACCAAATTGCAATAGCAACAAATCAATCGGGCCTCTCCAGGGGCTACTTCACCATTAATGATTTACATGCAATGCATAGCAAGATGGAATCGCTACTCAAACCTTTGGGCGGGCACATTGACAGTATCTTTTTCTGCCCCCATCAGGATGCACATCAATGTGATTGTCGTAAGCCTGCGCCTGGCCTAATGAAAGAAATTGCTTTACGCTATAAAAAGACAGATAGCATCAAACCGCTTACCGGCACCCCTATTGTGGGTGATTCCTTGCGCGATCTTCAAGCTGGAGTTGCTTTGGGGGCATCACCCCACTTGGTTCTAACCGGCAAGGGAGAAAAAACACTTGCCAAAGGCAACTTACCTGATGGCACGCAAATACATGCCGATCTTTTAGCATTTGCTAATGCACTTTTAGAAAATAAGGTTTAGACACAGCATGTAATTCATTCGCTCAACCCTGTTCGCCCTATTTTTATTAATTTTTACCCCAATCTGGTCAGTGCTTTGTATGCTGGCATTTCCATTTTTGAGCCCTGAAAACCGCTATACCTTTATTGGACTCTGGAACAAAATCGTTATTGCGCTACTGAAGCCGCTATGCGGGATTCATTATGAAATACGCGGCATGGAAAACATGCAAGCAGTGATCAATGAGCGCGTCATCATTCTTAGCAAACACCAGTCTGCTTACGAGACGATCGCTTATATTGCCTTGCTACCAAAACAACTTTGTTTTGTGTTTAAGCGTGAGCTACTCTGGATTCCTTTCTTTGGTTGGGCATTAGCCTTGCTCAAAATGATTCACATTAATCGCTCTAACAAACAGACTGCAGCCCATTCTGTAGCCACTCAAGGGCGTAAGCGCTTAAGCGAAGGTAAATGGATCATGCTCTTTCCAGAGGGCACCAGAACAGCTACTGGCTCAACCAAGCCCTATCGCAAAGGCGGCGCACGCCTAGCTAGCGCTACTGATGCACTTGTTATCCCAATTGCACACAATGCTGGGCGCTGCTGGCCAAAAAATAGCTTTATCAAGAATCCAGGCACAGTCATTTTTTCAATAGGACCTGCGATCAGCTCAGCCAATAAGTCAGCAGAACAGCTTCAGAAAGAGGTTGAAGGTTGGATTGAATCTGAAATGCGCGTTATTGATCCAAGCGCCTACAAATAAAGTAGCACTGACTTACGAAGCTAAAACCTTAGCCCACTCAATATAGCGATCTACTGAAATATCTTGTGCTCTTGCTTTGAGCTCAATTTCAGTGAGATTAAGCCTGTCAGCAAATGCCTGTAAATTAGTTCGAAGCATTTTTCTTCTTTGTGAAAAGGCTGCAGCAACTACCTTTTCTAAAGCACCCCACTGGCTATCACTCAAGGTGAAATCCCTTCTCGGAATCATTCGCACTACAGCAGAATTTACCTTAGGCTGCGGATCAAAAGCCTCGGGCGGAACTTCCAACACCAAGTCCATATCGTAACGAGCTTGCAGCATGACAGAAAGACGGCTGAAGTCTGAACTTCCCTCCTTGGCAACCATGCGCTCCACAACCTCTGCTTGCAACATAAAGACTTGTTCATCAATTGAATTCGCAGCAGAAACTAGGTGAAATAGAAGCGGTGAAGAGATGTTGTAAGGTAGATTACCAACCACCTTACATAAACCTTTCTTACCAGCGCGATTTTGCGCCCATGCCAAGAAATCAAACTTCAGGGCATCTCCCTCGATCACCGTTAAGCCTTTGAGATTTTTCTCATTCCAGAAAGCGACCAAATCACGATCAATCTCTAAAAGATCTAAATGATCTAAATTCTCCAATAAAGGTAATGTTAGCGCTCCGAGACCAGGACCAATCTCAATCACATGCGCATCAGCACTTGGATTAATTAGGGCAACAATGGAATAAATGATTCCGTTGTCCTGTAAAAAGTTCTGGCCAAATCGTTTACGTGCACGATGCATGTATTAGCGTTGCTTTCTTTGATTTACAGCCAATTGATAAGCCAAGCGTAAAGCTTCAAGCATGCTGCCAGAATCAGCAATACCTTTGCCAGCAATATCTAATGCAGTGCCATGATCTACTGAGGCACGAATAATCGGTAATCCCAAGGTTACATTTACACCATGGCCAAAAGTGACAAACTTAAAAGGCGCTAACCCTTGGTCGTGATACATCGCAATAAATGCATCCACCTGAGCTATGGATTCGGGATCAAACATTGTGTCGCCAGGATAAGGGCCGGATACCTGAATACCCATTGCCTTAGCTGCTTCAATTGCTGGCGCAATCATTTCAATTTCCTCGCGCCCCAAGTAGCCAGACTCTCCTGCGTGAGGATTTAAACCAGCCATGCGAATAACTGGGCTTGCTATGCCAAATTTTTTCTGCAAATCTTGATGAACAATTTGAATTGTTTCTAATATCAAGTCATAACTGAGGGCCTTTGGCACATCTTTCAACGGTACATGAGTAGTCGCTAGGGCCACTCTTAAATCTCTGGGGGACTTGAGCCCTAAAAATCCAGTAGGCAATGGTGCGCACAACATCATGACCACATGAGAGATATTGCATCGCTGTGCAAGGTATTCGGTATGCCCTGTAAAAAGAGTACCGGCATCGTTAATGATGCTTTTTTGAAGTGGTGCAGTTACCATCGCATCAAAACGGCCTTGCTGACAACCATTGATCGCTCGATCTAATAGGGTGATGACATACCGAGCATTTTGGAGATTCAAGACACCTGAAATAACAGGCGCTGCAAGCTCAATGGACTCAATCTGCAATCGACCAACTAATGTTGGATCAATATTTTTTGGTAGTGCCAGCAACTGATCATTGCCGAGCAAGGTAATGGCAACGTCATTCTGTTCGCGCAAAAAATCTAAAGCAGCGGCAAGAGACACCTCAGGCCCAATACCAGCTGGTTCGCCGGTGCTTACAACGAGATTAACGAGGGGTGCTGCTTGCTGCATCTTCCACGTTCAAAATTTTGACAGTGGCGTTATCACGAAGTTCGCGTATCCACTCTTGATAAGCTTGATCCAATTTTCTTTCGCGAATCGCAGCGCGTGCAAATTGCCGTTGTTTCTCGACAGTGAGCTGACCTTCACGGCGATCTAATACTTGAATTAAATGCCAACCGAATTCAGACTTCACCGGGCTACTGACTTCACCAATTTGCAAACGATTCATAGCCTGCTCAAACTCCGGAACCAAGTCTCCAGGACTCATCCAGCCAAGATCGCCGCCATTAGATGCAGAGCCGTCTTCTGAATATTTTTTTGCCAACTCAGAAAAGTCTGCGGTCTTAGTTCTGATCTGATCACGAAATCCTTGTAAGCGCCTCTCGGCATCTTGGTCAGTCAAACCCGCTCGACTGCGCAACAAAATATGGCGAGATAAAGTTTGAGTGATGGGAATATTTTGAGGCGTGGTTGGAGCAGCTTCCGGAGCAACAGCTTGCTGAGAAGGCGCATTAGCCGTTAGTGCACGACGATCCAAAACTTTAAGAACATGATAGCCCGCAGGGCTTTTTACTACAGCATTAGCCACCTGACCGCTACCAGTATTTCGAATTGCCTCATAAAACAACTGCGGCAAACGATCAGGAGTGCGATAGCCTAATTCTTGAAACTTTATTTTAGGATTCTCTTTGGCAGCCATAGCACCCAACTGCAAGAAATCGACATCCCCACGCGCATCACGCAATAAAGCGTCTGCTTTCTTTTTAGCGTCAGCTTGAGCACCAGCACCAGCACCAGCATCTACAGGAATAAAAATCTGAGCTACATCAATTTCCTCGGGGCCGCCATTGACTGCTGGCGCAGAACGGGAAGGAGCACCGCCTTTCATAGCCCTTGTTCGTTCCAAAATAAAGTTATCAATTTCAGCATCAGAAATTTTGATCTTAGCCTCGACTTCTCGTTCACGATAGCGCGTCATTGAAATATCATCACGTAGCATTTGCTTATATCGATCAAAAGTGGTCCCAGAGGCATTTACTCTGGCCTTTAATTCGGCGAGCGTCAGCTTATTTTTTGATGCAATCTCACCGATGTACTTATCCAATTCTTTATTACTAATTCCCACGCCCTCTTGCTCAGCATTTTGAATCTGAATTTTTTCAATGATGAGTCGCTCTAATATCGTTTTTCGCGCTGATCCATCCTCAGGCAACTTAGCGCCCTGCTTTTTAAGTGCTGCAATGCGGTCATCGATTTCTTTTCGTGTTACGTAGCCAGTGTTTACTACTGCGGCAACACCATCAATATTCCGAATCTTACTTTCTGTAGCAGCATTCGTCTTGGCTGCATCTTGTGCGAACAAAGTAGTTGTAAACATGGCCACAGCAATAAAAGTGGCAACGTTAGCAATTTGTCTCAAGCGGTTCATAAAAAGCATTATTGATAGTTCTCGTATATTGAGGGGGGTATTGGCTTAGAGGTAGGCATGTATCCAGGAACGTTAAGCTTCATGATATCAACTGGATTACTTCCTGCGCTACCAAAACCCTTAAATTCAATCTGAAACAGTATTTGGGTAGTGGTTATTTGGGAGGTATTCAAAACCTGAGAATAGGCACCACGGAAAGTCCAGCAATCTTTAGTCCACTCCAGAGCCACCAAGCTATTTAATGTTTTTGTACTTAAAGCATCATAGCCCCAGCGCCCCAAAACAGAAACCTCTCGCGTAATTGGCCATTGACCTGATACATTATATTGATCGGTAGTGGTTGATGAGGGTACAAAGGTTTGATTATTTTGAATAGATGCCTGCACAGGCGGAGACCAAACGTTACGGTATCCAAAATTTAAACTTCTACCCTGTGTGGGACGCCAACTACCCCCAACTGTCGTCTGTACAAAACGATTTAATTGAGTGTTGTACTGACCAAATAAGTCTGCACTGAAATTACCAAGCAAACGCACCGAACCCGATCCCAAGGTATCGGAGTAGGTAGTGGGATTAACAATGTTGCCATTCAAGCCCACACGTTGTCCAGTGAACTGCTGCTTTTGCGCAATTGTCACGTTAGCGCGTTCTGCACCAGTGTTCGCCTCAATCATGCGACTAGTAAGACCGAGCGTGGCTGCATTATTGTCAGCGATACGGTCATTACCAATAAAAGTATTTTCATTAAAAATTTGAGAGACCCCAAAGCCAGCATCAGCAGTATCAAAAATCGGGGTCTGCGCCTGACTTTGATAAGGGGTGTAAACATAAAAGGCACGTGGCTCCATAGTGAGCAACATATCGCGACCAAAAAATCCTTTCAATTCAGCGGCATCTCTTTCGAATGCCAAAGCAGAATCCAAACTAAAAGTGGGGATAGTAAATCCCTGAGCAACTGGTGCTCCACCAGCTACAAACGGAGTAGCGTTATAGGTATTTGACTGAAAACTTACTTTTGGAGTGATGTAATAACCGGGTGTGACTTGCGGCAAAGCCAGCGCACCCTTCACTACGGTTCTATCGGCCTGGCTGTACACACCCGGAGCCGTGGCAGCCAAATTACCCCCAATGTTGTAAGCAAACCTGGTGTAGTCAGCGGAAAAAGTAGTTGCAGGGCCAGTTGGTAAGGTGACATATTTTCCACTTGTATCGGCTACCGCTGGTGTCAAACGGTTGTTATAGGCCGCCGTGATGTTTGGCAAGATGTTGTAAGGCGCTTGAACTGTAGTCGTAGGATCCGGCTGCAATGTTTGAAAAGTCAATGCCCTTGCAGAGACGTTCCAATTGCTCAAGCTACCAGTCAATCCTTTAGTAGTGCCAACTTCCTGGCGGAACTGACTAGTAATTGCTCCAGCAATACTCTGGGAGAAGTCAGTAGGGTACAGATTATCTGAAACCCGAGACATATTGGCGTACCCAGTCCATGAGCCAGGCAATGGAATTCCTCCAGGAGCTGCGCCACCACTAAATACTTGTCGCTGCTGCCAGTCATATTTCCAGCGATCTGTACCAGTCTTTTTATCGTAAGGCATATATTCACCCATGACCGTGCCGGAATACTTGGTATCTAAGAATCGATACTGCGCACCTAACATTGCACCGCGATGATTCATATAGCGAGGCAATAAAAGTAAGTCACGATTAGGCGCGATATTCACATAATAAGGTTGCGTAATATCTAGGCCATTATTTGAGTTGTAACCAGCAACTGGCGCAAGAATGCCGGAGCGGCGCTGACCACCAGTCGGAGCGGTAAAGTAGGGAATATAAGCAATTGGCACGTCAAAGAAGCGCATCACTCCATGGGTTCCAACCATTTCCTTCTCTTCGTTATCTATCTCCATCGTGCTAGCCGTGAAATACCAATCTAGATTTTGAGGAGTGCACGTAGAGTAGGTTGCTTTATCAAATACAAAAACATCAGCACTTTGTACTGTTAATTTTTTAGCCTTGCCATTGCCGCCGTTATCGCGTAGTTCATATATTGGCGACTCCATTGAGCCTTCACGTACATCCACCTTAAATTGCCCCTTGGGCCCTTTAAAAGTAACGTTCCCTTTTGATAACTCAACATTTCCATTTAAATCAGCGATATCGGTATCAGGGTTATAGGTAATTTCATCCGCCTTCATTACTGCTCCATTACGACGGATTTGCGCACGACCTATTAAATGCATGTCACGCTCAACAACACCTGAAATCGTGTCACTCGAAGTAAAGGTCAGCGCCTGCCCATCATCAATCGGCTTTCCAACTCTCAGCTGATCATCCAACTTTAAGACAGTGACATTTCCGCGATCTGGCAGTAAAACTGAATTGCTACCAGACTGAGAATTTGAAGGCAAAGGAGCAGGGGCCTGAGTATGGCCCGGCAGGGCAAACTGAACCAATGTCACCCCCATCATTACGCGCAGGGTTACATGTAAAAAAAGAGGGGCGCAAAGGCCGGCGCGACGGCGATAATGACTCATAGATCCAGACCCGCCTTATTATACGAATCGACCATGACTGACTCACGCTTAAACACCCTCCGCAACTGGCTAAAAGCCCTAGAAGCTAGCTGGCAATTAGATCTAGACTCTTTGGTGCCAGCCTCAGCTGATGCCAGCTTTCGACGCTATTTCCGAATTACATCTAAAAACCCCAGTTTTAGGACTTTGATCGTAATGGATGCACCACCCCAACACGAGCCTTTAGATGCCTTTATTAAGGTCGATTTATTGCTCTCAGAAGCAGGTTTAAATGTGCCAAAAATACTCGAGCAAAATATTACTGAAGGCTTTTTGCTATTAAACGATTTAGGCACCAAAACTTACCTGGCTGAACTGAATAATGAGACCGCCGATCATCTATATAAAGATGCAACTCATGCGCTAGTTTTAATGCAATTAGCAAGCAAGCCTGGTGTCCTACCAAACTATGACGAAGCTTTATTGCAACGTGAGCTTGATTTACTTCCCGAATGGTATTTAAAGAAACATCTCAGCATTGAACTCAGTGCACAACAAATAGATCAACTAAAAAAATCTTTTGAGCTCATTATTGAAAATAATTTAGCTCAAGCAAAAGTCTATGTTCATCGCGATTACCACTCGCGCAATTTAATGGTGACAGAAAAAAATAATCCTGGAGTAATTGACTTTCAGGATGCGGTTTATGGTCCTATTACTTATGACGCCGCCTCTCTTTGGCGCGATGCCTATATTGCTTGGCCAGAAGAACGAGTAATTGATTGGGTGATTAAATTCTGGGAGGCAGGACGTAAGGCAGGGCTGCCGATGCCAGATGATTTTGGTCACTTCTATCGTGATTTTGAATGGATGGGTTTGCAACGCCACCTCAAGATACTTGGTATCTTTGCACGGCTATACCATCGCGACGGCAAGGACGGCTATCTCAAAGATATTCCTCTCGTGCTTGAGTATGCCATTGCAACAGCCAATCGTTATATTGAATTAAAGCCTTTGGCTCGTATTCTGGAATCGACTCGCATTCATAAAGACTAGTTAGATATACATGACGAATAAGAGCAATCTCATTCCTTGTTTTTTACTTGCTGCTGGTAGAGGTGAGCGTATGCGCCCTCTCACAGACGTCTTACCCAAACCCTTGTTAAATATTCAGAACAAATCTTTACTAGCTTGGCATTTAGAAGCTTTAGCTAAGGGAGGAATACAGAATGTCGTCATTAACCATGCTTGGTTGGGTGAAAAAATTGAGGAAGCTCTCGGTAATGGTCAGCAATTTGGTCTCAGCATCCAATACTCCCCTGAAGGCAGTGCTCTAGAGACCGCGGGCGGTATTTGTAAGGCATTGCCCATCATTGCACCCGATGATTACTTTCTGGTCATCAATGGAGATGTATTCAGCCCGAATTTACCCGTAAGCACGCTATTGGATACAGCCTCCAGAATGCGTGCTGACCCCAGTAAGCCATTAGCGCACTTATTCATGGTTCCCAACCCAGTGCAACACCCTGAAGGGGATTTTTACCTGCAAGGTTCCACTGTGGGAGACACTGAGTCCATAGACAGTGAGAAGCTCACCTTCTCAGGAATTGGGATTTATCACAAAGACCTCTTTAAAGACCTGGAATTCGGGGCGCCTGCCAAGCTAGCTCCCTTGCTGAGAACCGCGATGGAGCAAAATAAAGTGAACGGTGAAAAATATACCGGTCCATGGCACGATGTAGGTACACCACAACGCTTACAAGAGCTTAATGCAGCATATGAATAAACCAGATATTTATCAGCTTCGTCGAAATGCATTAGCAAAACAAATTATTGCTAAGACTGGCGGAGGAATTGCAGTCGTTTCTACAGCGCCAGAAATTGCTCGCAATCGCGATAGTGAATTTCCATATCGTCACGACAGCGACTTTTACTATCTGACGGGCTTTGAAGAGCCAGGCGCAACTCTTGTAATTAAAGTTGATGGCGATGGAAAGAACCTTCAGCTTCAATCTCATTTATTTTGTAGGCCCAAAGATCCTGAAAGAGAGATTTGGGATGGTATTCGTCTTGGTCCTGAAGCAGCCCCTGAAGTTTTAGGTATTGAATATGCACACAGTAACCAGGAGCTCGATCGAAAACTGGGTGAGCTATTGGCAGATCAAGACGCAGTCTATATTCGTCTTGCCGAAAGTGCTGAGGCTGATAGGCGCTTGCGTCATTGGATGAAACAAGTTCGCGGGCAAGCTCGCTCAGGTGTGAACCCACCATCAGAGTTTCATGACATCGAGGCGCTTATTCATGAAATGCGCCTATTTAAAGATGCGCATGAAATTGACATCATGCGCCGTGCAGCTGCCATCTCTGCTCGTGCACATATCCGCGCCATGCAAATCTGCAAGCCTGGTATGCGCGAGTACCAACTCGAAGCTGAATTGCTCCATGAGTTCCGCAATAGCG
>JACCDZ010927617.1_pt1 | contig 12448 bp, 14 predicted proteins | sample 7449551 | NCBI WGS metagenome assembly JACCDZ01 (sample SAMN15323452, study PRJNA562643) | freshwater metagenome | isolation source: river surface water | place: USA:Blue River Watershed | collected 2017-08-18
AATCAATAATTTCTTTGTCTGCATCTTTATAAAATTGTTCTAATAACATTTTATATTTCCTTTGTTTTTATTTTATATACTGTTTAAATTATAATTATAAAAATTTATATGTTTCTGATTTTGACCCATCAAAATAAATAAAAGGTGTATATAAAACATTTATCTTTTTAATATATTTTTTTAAAGCCCATTCAAGGTCAAATATGAAATCAGGATCACCTTTAAGTTCTTGTACTATTTCAAATTGATAAGGCATTAACGAAGATCTAAAATAACGTTTTTGGATAGAATTTGAAGTTATACCTAATTTATAAAATTCTTCGTTTTCGTTAAAACATCTTAGGATATAAAAAGTAGCTTGTTTATCTTTACATCTTTTGATAAAAGAAGTCCGAGACCATCCTGAGATTTCTTTAAAACATTCTTTACATCCATACACTGGATCATGAAACAATAAATGATTAATTATTTTCGGTTTTAAAATTATAGCAGGATGTTTTTTACAAACAAGATTTACAAGACTTTTTCTACTTTCAAATTCTGAAGCTAAAGAAATTTGAAAGAAATTTTTCCAGTTATTTGGTATTTTTAAATAACATTCTTCCCAAGTTTCTTGTGTTTTCTGAGCATCAGATCTATTTCTTTTGGTTATATCTCCCTTTATACAGAAACACCCATTAGAATTATAAAAACAATCGAAACGTTGTTCAGTTTCTTGTTGACACATATTACAAAAAATCTTACAAATTTTTCGAGGAGATTGATAAGATTCTTTTATAATTTTATAAGTGTTTCTAGTAAATTTTAAATCAAGCTTGCGTTGGCTATTTAAGCATGATTTTAACCGCTGTTGTTCTTTTTCACATAAATCGCAACCTTTTCCAGATTTAAAAACAAAAGGCATTATTTTAAAAAATCCATGTACTTTGCATGGAATTTCAACTTCTGTTGCTTTATTAATATAAACAACATCCTCTAAATAGTATTTATCTTTATGAACAGAATAACAACTTTCTTTCCAAATTTTAAAATTGGTACAAATAGAGCAATTAACACTATTAGCAAGAAGAGATGTAACTAATACAGTACGTTCTTCTTTGTGAGTAGAACAATTAACAGTAGCACTCGCACTTATTAATTTTGTAAAAGGTTTATGAACAGTTATGTGTAAGGTTGGGCGATCTTTATAGATTTCAGAAATATTACTTACATACTTTAAATAATTTTCTTCAGAATGTTGTTTTGCTTTTTTTAATTTTTTACATTCTTGGCAAACTTTATAATTAGATCTCATAAGAGTACAATAAAGTTTTGAAAAAGACATTAAACAATTATCACACTGCACTAAAAGATTAGTGTTTTTATCAACTTCTGAAGGAGGTTCTAAAAAAGTATAAGAAAGACCTCTTGACCTTAATATATCTTCTAATGCTCTTAGTTTCTCAAAAGCATTAGAAGAATTTTGACTATTATTTGATTTCAAAAGCATCTTTAATATTAGGAGCAGGAGAATTTTCATCAAAATCTTTGCCCCAAATACCTAAAGTACGGATAGGTTTAAGAAATACAGCACGAGCTTTTTCATTATTATGATCATCTGGAATAGAGCAAATATCTGCAATATCAGCTTCCATTAGCAAGATAGGAGAACCATGTCTAGCGAAAAATTTCATGTAATTCCATGAACTGAAATGATATCCCTGTGCGCACGTAAGTGCCGAATTTCTGCTGACATCTTTAGTAGCCATACGAGGAGGAGTTGTACCAGGAGTCCAGTCAACTGTACCAGAATAAATATCTTTATAATTTTCACGAACAGCTTTAAATCCAAAAATACGTCCATCTGAAGTGATGTATAAATCTTGTTTTTGTAAAAAAGCAAAAAGGTTGTTATGAATTTCTAAAGATTGTGCGTTATTAAGAGCTGTTACAAATTTAGCCCATGCTTCGAATTCATCTGTAGCATGAGGATTACGTAAAAATTTCTCAAGAAGGAAATCAGCTAGTTGATCTGTAAGAACAGTACCATTATAAGTCACAGAAGTGCCAGAAATAGATAAAGCACCATTAGACCAAGATTTAACTAAATGAGAAGTATCTTGTAGTTCTACGAAAAAATTATAATCGTCTTCTGTGATTTTTTGAGACTGATAAAACAAATCTGTGTTGACAACATTTGATAAGTGTTCTAAGGCTTCTTTATAACTTAAATGTGTATCTGTAAAAACAAGAGTTTTAGAGAAACCACGTTTTTTATTTTTAAAAGTAAGAGTTAGAGATTGAGATAGCTTAATTGCTTGTAATTTTAATTTCATTTAAAAGTTTCCAAGTTAATGTAGGAATAATAAATAAGGAGGAATGTTTATTAAACATTCCAACCAAATTTTTCAAAAAGAAGTGTAACTACTTCAGATGAATAAACAGATCTTGTCAAGATATTGTCTATATTTGAAGCAAACACTTCTTTACTTTTTGAAACAGAATTAATAGTTAGAGTATTTACATACTGTACAAAAGCTAATAATTCTTTTTCATTGTAGTGATAATTGACAGAAAACCGATTACTAAAATCAAATATAAAGTTTTGATTTTCTTCAATTGCTAAATAGTAAATGTTTTTTTTATCTGGATATGTATTTAACACATCTTCGATAACTTTTTTAAGTGCATCTTGAATATCTTTTAAATTTGCTCTCCAAAAATTATAATTATAGCTTTTATAAAGCTCTGTTTTAATAATCATGGCAATATGTTTTAAATACTCCTTATTATTAGGATTTTTTAAATACAATTGTTCAATGTTTGGAATAACAAGATTAAATGGTTTTTCGTTTGTGTACAGGTTGTATCCAAACTTACTTGCTTCACTTTCAAAAAGTTTTTTAATATTTTCATATTGTTTTTCTGGTACTTTAATAACACAAGCTTTTTCAAGATCTTGTTCTAACTCAAAAGCACATAAAGTAGTTGAATATGGATTTTTATTTACAATAGGTACTATTTCATCTTTGGTTAATAAAACAGTATCGTATTTAGTTGTATCTAAATAAATAGGTCCAAAAGGTATGTTTTTACAGTTTGCATCTATTCTTTTTTCAAATCGATATACAGCTTCATTTGATTTAAATAAGTCAGTGTGATATTTATAAGGATTTGTAGGGTGAGAATCTACAAACTTTCTAATACCTGAACAATTTGTTTTTAAATTAACAATTCTGACTGCAGCTAAATATTCGTTTTTAACAATAGATCCATTTGTAATAACTCTATTATCTTTAACATACTGTTTAAAATCTTCTGTATTAAAATCAGATAAAAGTGTAATGCTGCCTTTTGAATTGCTAAAAAAAACAGAATTAATATCTTTAATAAGAGTTTCTAAAAATGATTTAAGATTGTTAAAAGAAGGAGCTGTATCATCTGTACGTATAACTCTTACAGTATCAAATGTATTTAAAGTAATAACATTAGTTATTGGATCCGTACTGCTATATAAACTTCTAAAATATGAAGGCAAATCTGCAATTTTTGTACCGTATATAGCTTTACTTGGCATCAGAGTAATAAAATATTTTTTATCTTTCTCTAGTTTAAAATTGAAACTAGTAGTATTAAAATCTTGCCCTACTGTGCTTGTACTTGCATTAAAGCTATAAAATTTAGTCTTATTTAATGTTACAGTTGATAACATTACTAAATAATAAGCCAATGGATTATGTAGATTAATATTTTGAACTACTTGTCCATCTTGATAGTATTGATTTTGTTCTTTTAAAAACACTTCTAAGTTTTTAATTAACTTAGCATCGTGTTTTCTTAAACAAATACTATCTGCTTTAATATTATACTGAATTGTAGAATTGTTAGTAAAAGAGTTTAAACGTTTTTGAAACTCTGCAGCTCCACAATCTGTGTCGAATACAATTGTATTGTAATGATTTTTAAGTTGTTCTAATCCTTCTTTAAAATATTTTTCAACAACTTTAAAATTGACTTCAGTGCTATTAACTTCTTCACGAGACATAGGAAGATCTAACAAGCCAACAGGAACATTAATAGTTGCAACAAATTGAGTGCTATTGTTAATATAATTTGAAACATGAGATATCAAACTACTTAACTTATGAGCATCTTTATATTCATAAACAACTTCACCAATACGTACAAAAAGTTTATTAAAGCCAACATTATTACGTGAAAACCAGCTATTATTATTTGAAGAATTTGTACTTGAACCAGGAACATTGTATAAAGTAAGATTAGGAAGGTCTAGTTCTTTTGTCCAACTGATAATTTTAGTAGTAATATCTACCATATCTTCATAAGGTAAAGTAATATCTTCTACTATTCTAACTGAATCTTTAAAACCAAATAACTGCCTATTAGCTTTTTCTTTAACATAACTAATAATATTTTGAAGTGGTATTTTTGTACTACTACCTAAAGGGACAGTAATAGTAATACCATTGTCAGTAGTAGTTTTATCTGACCCTTGAAAAATAGGAGTAGGAATACTTCCTTTTTCTTTAATCCACAAATAATCGTATTGAATACCATTTTTAACAGACGTTAAATAAAAACTATCTACAATGGCTAATGGACTTTTACTTCCTACATAAGGCTCATTACACCTGTGGACTATATCATCATGTATATATACATGCTATGCGCTATATATAGATCGTAACCTATATTAGTCTCTGAACCCACTCTCCTACTTCCAGGAGGCTTGGCTGCGGATTATACAAACAACATCTCTTTTACCATACCAAACACATTACTGTTTGCCCTTATATGTATTACTACTATAAGTTGGTGTATGTTGTTTAACGTACGTTCCCGTCAATTCACATAGTTTTATTTGGGCTAGGAAAATTCAACCCAAATCCACCCATAAAGGAATTAGAATCACCTTTAGAAGAGGAGAATAAGCAGTTTAAATATTTATCAATTTCTTGATCATCTAAGCCAGGGCCGTAATCTTTAATGATTAGATCTGTAGACAACAAAGAAGGTAATTGAATACATACTTTTCTGTTAGTACTGCTCATTTGATTAGCTTCTACAGCGTTTGTTGTAAGCTCTCTTAGTACTGCACCTAAAGGGTCACTATACAAATTTGAAAGTAAAAGTTCATAACTCTGTGCATTCAAATTCAATCGCATAGAGTTAGAAGTATCTACAGAACCAAATACCTCAGCTTTTTCTACTTGTTGGTTAATAATCATTATTTTATTATTACCTCTTTATTTAAAAAATAAAATGAAGATTGTATTGTACAATCAGTTGGTTTGTATTGCCTTAAGTTAAAAAACAATACAAAAGAAATACTGTATTAATTTATTAGATTTAATTTAACACTTCATATTTAACATTAGTAACGCCTTTTTCAATCATACCGATAGCTTTAGCTGCACCTACAGATAAATCGAGAATTCGATTTCCATGATAAGGTCCACAAGTTTGACAAAGAAGGTTACTATTATTTATAATATACATACATTAACACCATTAATAATTGAAAAAAGGAATACAAATTATGTCAAAATATTTAAATAATGAATATCTTAAAGAACAAGCGAATAAAATTCATAATAATTTTTACAGCTATGAAAAATTTAAGTATATAAATTACAAAACAAAATCTATAATAACTTGTCCAGAACATGGGGATTATCTTCAAGATTTAAAAACACATTTACAAGGTTTTGGTTGCCCTGAGTGTACAAAAATCAAAGATAGAGAACGTCATCGAAAATTATCTTTAATTAAAATTGAAAATAAATATGCTAAAAATAGATTCTCTTATTTAGGGCCAGAAAGAGATAAAGAAAAAATTCAATGTAATATTCATAATATTATTTTTTATGGTCGTATTACAATGCACAAAGGTTGTACAGAATGTTTAAAAGACCGAGAATCTCTTTCTTACACTTTAAATTTTATCAGAAAAAGTAATAAAATACACAACAATTATTATAATTACACTGAAATGATTTATTCTAATTCTACTGAAAAAATAACTATAATATGCCCTATTCATAAAGAATTTCAACAATACCCCAATGATCATATTAGAGGTGGAAATTGTCCTAAATGTGCTAGACAAAATTCACCAGTATTTTCATTTAAGCAATTTGAAGAAAAATGCAATATAAAAACTAAAAAAGGATGTTTTTATATTATTCGTTGTTTTAATGAAAATGAAGAATTCTATAAATTAGGCATTACAACAAATAATATAAAACAAAGATATACTTGTAAAAGAGATATGCCGTATAATTTTGAAATTATACATGAAATATTTGATACTCCTTTAGTAGTTTGGAATTTAGAAATAAATTTTAAAAATTTTATAAAATTAAATAAAATTCATTACATCCCTTCAATTAATTTTTCAGGTTATAAATCTGAATGTTTTAATGTAAAATTTCATATTTAATATAAGTCACTCCTTTACTTAAAGGAGCTATTTGTAAAAAAGCAGCTTTACTTAGATCAAGAACTCTATCTCGACCTGCAAACGGTCCACGATCATTAACTTTAACAATAGTAGATCTACCTGTAGCAGTACAAGTAACTCGTAGTTTAGTACCAAATGGTAATGTTCTATGAGCAGCTGTTAATGCATTTTGATTAAACACTTCTCCACTGGCTGTTTTACGCCCATGAAATCCAGGCCCATAAAATGATGCAGATCCGTACTTAGTTTGAAGAGACTTTTTACTTTTATTTACAATATCTTTAGCTTGTGTTTTAGTTTTCTGTTCTGTTGGAACAGTAACATCAACTGTTTTAGTTAATTCTTCAATACTATCTATTTTTTTATCAGAAGCATAAAGAGAAGAAGAAAGAAGAATAATTGTAGACATTAAATATTTTTTTGTACGATTCATATATTTCTCCACTTAGGAGAGAAACATACACACGTTAACCATATAAACCTATAAAGGTACTCATAGAGAGTTGTTTAATATATGTTGGTATGTTTCCCTGGGCTATCTGAATCCGTCTAATATGAAGCGTACAAGAGCTTAGACGGTTATAAGTGTAAGATTAACAGATAGCTTACGATTTTATTTAAATACAACATATCAAATTGAAGTAAGATATGAGGACATTATACAAATGTTTGTTTTTTTATTTTTTAGGTTTAGCAGGAACGTTAGCTTCATTTTTAGCTTTTTGTTCTGCTGCTTTTACATCAGCTTTTGTTTGAGCTTCTACTATCTTACGCCACAATACTTGTTCTTCTTTGGTACGAGAAGTACGAGCAATTTTACGACTATGAGCTAATACTTGAGCCATTTGACGAGCTGCTGTACGAGTAGGAGGTGTAGCTCCAAAAGCATTTTTAACACTTTCACTTACCCAACCTAACTGTTCATTAGGAGTTTTACGAGTACGACCAACGCCATTTTTTAATGCTTGTTGAGCTTGCAAATCGTTTGGATATTTTTTAATATGTGCTTCTAATTTACGTTTAGCATTTTTAGCACAACTACCTTTTAAACCGTAAGATGCGTTACGAGCTTTTTTAGTTGCGGATACTTTTAATTTAGACATATGAATGTTTCCTTATATAAATTATAGAGAAAAGTAAGAATTAAGGTTAGGAGGGGTAATAGAAAGTTTATTAAGATGTTGTGCAACTTTATTAGCACAACTACGACTATTAGTGTATACAGTACCAATACTATATTGACTTGTTATTAAAACTGACCAATAAGGTGGTTCATCAAATACATTATCTTTATATACAAGAACATAATGATCTTCTCCAGGAGTGTATTTATTAATTAAATATCCGTCAGGGAGGTATTGTTTAAAAACAGACAATAAAGAAGTTTTTTCAACCTCATTATTTATTTGCACATCTAATTGTTTTATTGTAATAGGTGCAATTTCTTCTTTACTATTAACATCGCTAACTGTAGTAACATTGGTAATTACTACTTCAGCTGTATCAGGTTCATCTCTTATAGGAGTTAAGTCTGTTTCAACAGAAGTATTTTTAAAAGAGTCTAAATTTGTTTTAGAGTTGACACCTTGAAATAGTTCTGACAATGAAAAAAAAGATTTATCATCCATATTTTCACAAAGTTCAAATTGAAATGTGCCTTTGTTCCAAACTCTAAGATTTCCCCAAGCATCAGTAGTATATACACTAACTTTCTTTTTATTGTTAACATAAAAAAATTTAGCAATTTGAGGATGTTTAAGTTTTAACAACTCTCTTATAATGTTAGGAGAATCTTCGTTAAACTTAGATTCAGAAAAAGGTATAACTTTTATTTTAGACATTTATTAATCCTCTTCAGGATAGTAATGTACAAAAGGAGTGAAATATTTATCTAAGTCAGATAAAGCTTCTTTGATACAAACAGTTAAGTACGAGTATTTAAATTTAGGTAAAGGGTTATAATATTTGTTTTGAGTTGTGTTAACAGTCATATTAAGTAGATCCATGTAGAAAAGTTGTACACTAATTTATCAAATTGTATATTAAATTTTAACAATACATATAACAACTTGATTTTTTAATGCATGTGTTAAAGATTTATAAGAGTAATTAAGCTTGTAAAACAAAAAGAGTGATTAGTTCTTCAATAAAAGATTTATAGTCAACTCCATTAATAATAAGAAATAATATTTCACTTATATCTTGTATTAAAATATATTAAAAGATAGTTGTTTTTTGTCTAAACTTAAAGCCTTATTATATTTTTTTACATCTATCTGTTTTTCATTTTTATATGTATAGCAAGAAAAGTGAATATCTTTATCTTTAACTTTACCAATAGTAATATGAAAATGTCGTTTAGGGGACAAACCGAGTTTGATACGAATATTATTTAATTCTTCAGAAAAAACAGGGATAGCCACAAATCTCCAATGTAGGTAAATATTTGTAGGACAGTCGTTAACTGTTATTTTTTTATTATTAATTGAATTTAAATATTCTTTTATCTCTTCTGCGTCTTTATTTACAATACAGTCAATTCCATTATTAACAGTTATATGTGATTGAAAAGGAGAAGGTTCTAATAAAATTCCATATTTTTTATAAAACATATTATTGTAATAATGTACATAATCTTTAGAAAGATTTAAAACAATAGTTTGCTCTTCGTATGGTTTTTTCTTTTTATTTAATCTTCCTCTATCTGTAGGAAAAACAGACAGAGTACCAATTATATTAGTGTTTATCAAAGAGTTCATGTAATTATCTAACGAGCTTGTTCTTCTTTATACACAAATCCACTTCCTTTCATAAATTGTTTAATTTCTTTCCAGGTAAATGGTTTATGTTTTCCGTATAATTTATATGCATTATCAATTCCACAGTCTAATCTATTAGGGATAGTTCTCATTTCTTGACCGCTATGATGATCTATAGTCATAGAGTGCATGTGGCCGTAAATATGATAACTTCCTCTTCCCATACTATCCCAAGATTCAATTGGAAAATGACAAAGGATTACTAATTTTTTAAAATCTTTTTTATCTTTAATATCAGATTTTTCAACAATATTGAGCCTATAATACCAACCTAATAATCTATGATTAGTGCCTTTCATTTGATTAACAGTATTAATCACTGTTTCTAATTTTCCAACATTATCATGATTACCAAGAACAAACCACCAATCACCATTAAGTTGAGAAAGAATATTAACAGCTTCTTCATTCGTACAAGAGAACATGAAGTCTCCTAGATGCAACACAGTGCTCTTAGAAACGATATTATTCTCATCTGTAGTGTTGACTGGTACCACATTATTACATTGCTGTATCAACCAATTAGAGTGGTTTTCAATAGTTGCATATTTTTTACGTTCTGTAAAATCACAAATACGTTTATGAAAAAAATGTAAATCTGAAGTGACAAAGAGTTTATTATATTCATTAACTTCAAATTGTTCAGGCTTAAATTGAATAGTCATTTTAATTTTTCCAATAGACGTTTGTTTTCTAATTTAGAGAGAAGGTCCAGTTATTTCGATAACTGGACCAACATTGATTAAGCAGGTTCTGGTTCTTCTTTGAAATAAGTTTCACAAGTCTCAAATGAGAATGAATCTAAATCTGTTAGAGTTGTTAAGAAATCTAATTGATTTTCTTCCAAATCTTCTGAATCGACAGGAAGTATAGTTACCTTAGTATAGTTAATAGGAGAAGGTCCTATTAACGGATAACCTTTGAAAGTTAATGTATAATTTTCAAAGTTTCTATAAGGATCTTTTAAACCTAATGTACAAGACATTGGTCTAACTGCAACATTCTCAAGGTGAACTCCTTCAACAATAAAGTTACCATCATAACCCCAATCAGCACCATCAACACTAAAGCTATGGCCTGTATAACCACTAGTGATTACACAAAGAGAACGTACATCTGATTTCTTAAGAGTTATTTTTTCGTTATTTGCAGGAGCAACTGAAGTATAGCCATAAGCAACTAGTTGAGAAGCTAAATTATTTAGAGCAGCATTTTTATCTGAAGTACCAGGTGTACTAACTTTAATGAAAGTAGCGCCGCCATCTTCTGTCATAATAAGATCAATAGTATTTATAGATGTATTAAGTCCCCTTAGTTTTAGTTCAAATTGAACACCACCCCTATTATCAATACAATTATTGACAGGAATAGTAACATCTTCAGGTTGACTATTTTCTAAAATAATATCCGAATAATATTCGAACTTAGATCTAATATAATCACAAACTGTTTCTGCATAATCTACATTATATCTTGTAGAGGTAGGATCTCTATAGTCACCAGAATAAACAAGAATGTCTGTTAGAGTTTCTGTAAATCCAGAAGATTCAATTAAATACTTAATAACAAAAGTGTGTTCTCTTAAATCTGCAGTTGGCTTTTTAAGTGTTAACGTTTTAACTTCGGCTACACAAGACTCTCTTTCTGCTAAACAAGTCGAATAAACATTGTTTACAAAAGTGGCAGATGGATCTGAATCTAAACATGCATAGATTCTATCATGTCCTATAGCTTCAATTTTAAACTTCTTAACCGTCGTTGTTGTATTAGCAATATTGACGAAAGTTAAAGTTTCGTCTGTTAAACAAACATTACAATTTGTTTCAGTCATATAATAGTCTCTTTATTATATATTAATTAAAACACCATTATGGTCAAGAACAGTAGCCTTGCCCCAAGTTTTTGGATAATTTACTGGTGGGTACGGAAGGTCTGAGGAACTTCGTTTAGTGTATAATAATTTTTCTTCTTTTGAGTTTTGAATACAACTTACAGATCGTTTAGCTTGGATTTGTTTAGTTTTAAACTTGTTTAAAGATCTTTGGACTAAATCATAATCATCTGCTTTCATACCTAGAATAGTTTCATCATATCCATTTAGTTTGTAAAATAATTTTTTACTATAACCTAAACGACCATAACACCCTTCTTTTGAATTTAGATTCAAATAAATAGGGATATGTATTTCATTATCTTTAAGATTAGAAAGTTCTTCTTGTAATCCTTGATAGATATAATTATCAGCATCTAAGTTAAATAGAATATTACCACTAGCAAGTTTATGAGCTACGTTTTTAGCGTAGCTCATAGTAAAACTAAAAGAATCTTGTAGAGAATAATATTTTAATTTACCAGATTCTAATTCTTTTTTAAAATTAGAAAAAATATATTCTTCTAGATTATCAGGAGATTGGTAATTTAATAAAACAATTTCTGAATTTTCATTTAATGTTAAAAGATTTCTGAACAATGTTTTTTCTAATTGCCATAAACGACCTTTACAAGTTGTACAAAAAGAAATTAAAGGGGTATTCATAAATTACCTACTATATTAATTTGATTAATATATAATTGACGGATATGTATTGGATCATATGTATTTTTATCACTAGTGTGTAGTCTTAGTTTTAAATCAAATGAAGATGTTATTTCATTTTTCTTTTGAAAAACAACAGTATTTGTAGTAGGAGTAGTGCCACCTTCACTTGTTATAGTTAAACTTGACAGAATGCCGTCCGAGCTTACAGAATGACCTACAAATTCATTAGGGATTGTAATAGTTAGTGGATAGTTTAAATCTGCATTAACTACTTCAGGTAGTGTAGCATAAAAATCAACAAAACCAGAGGAATTGGTAGAGATAGTTTTAACTATTCCAGTACTAGCTTCTGTATAATTAACAGTAATAAGTTGTGATGCAATTGTTTCATTATAGTCTTGATCACATAAAACATAATCAGGCATGTATATATTATAAAAATAAGCATCTAAAGGTAAACTATACTGAATAATTTCAAAATTAGAACTAACTTGAAGTCGAGAAATACCATTAATATATGGATTAGTATTCCTAAATACAATTCCAATTCTAGTTTCAAAATTATTAGCTGAATTTAAAAGATATTCTATACCAGTATCATTATCTTTAAAGATTACATAATCAGTA
>JACCDZ011032898.1_pt1 | contig 12446 bp, 6 predicted proteins | sample 7449551 | NCBI WGS metagenome assembly JACCDZ01 (sample SAMN15323452, study PRJNA562643) | freshwater metagenome | isolation source: river surface water | place: USA:Blue River Watershed | collected 2017-08-18
CTGACCAAATACCTGGCCACCTACTGGTGCGAACAGGGCGTACGCTGCAATGCGCTTTCGCCTGGCGGCGTCTATGCCGGGCAGAACGATGTGTTCGTCAGCAAGCTGACGCAACTGATCCCGCTGGGTCGCATGGCCGAGGCCGACGAATACCGGGGCGCCATCGCCTTTCTGTGCTCGGATGCCTCCACCTATATGAACGGCGCCAATCTGGTAATGGACGGAGGGCGCAGTACATGGTGAGCCGAGAGCTGATCGCCCGGCAGTGCATCTGCTGTGGTGGCGGCGACCTAAGCCGGTCGCCAGCGGTGCTGATGCCGTTTGTTGCCCTGCGGGTGTTCGGCCACGAGCCGGTGGAGATCACCGCCGAGTGGGGGCTACGCGATTTGCGTCAGGGCATGGCTTATACGCTGTGCAGTTCGCTGCAGTGCCAGGACTGTGGTGCTCTGTTTCTCGACTATCGCTTCACTGACGAGCAGATGGCGGCGCTTTACCACAACTATCGTGACGAGCTTTACAACGCTCAGCGTATCCGTTTCGAGCCGAACTACGTCAACGTGATACCTCACTATCACGAGCGTGCCGCCTACCTCGACGAAGTCGAAGCCTGGCTCGCACCGCATCTGCCCGATGCTCCCGCGGTGCTGGACTGGGGTGGCGACAGCGGTATCAACAGTCCTTTTCGCGAACGCAATCGGCTGCTGCACATCCACGATATCTCCGGCGTGGAACTGGTGCCCGGCGCCGAGCGTATCGAGCCGCAATTCATCGGCAAGTATCCTTATGATCTCGTGTGCTGTAGCCAGGTGCTCGAGCATGTGTCCTTCCCCTATGACCAGGTGCAACGGATGCTGCCGGCCCTGCATCCGACCTCCCTGCTGTACCTCGAGGTGCCGCATGAAGCACTGATTCGTGAGCATCCGGGTAGTCTGGAACTGGCACCGCTGAAGCGGCACTGGCACGAGCACGTCAATTTCTTCACCGAGACCGCGATGCGCCGTTTGCTGGGGCGCCTTGGCCTGCAGGTGGTGGACGTATTGCGCCTGCCGGTGGACGTCGGCTGGACCCGAGGCGAGGTCATGGGCGTACTGGCGAGGCTCGCCTGAGATGGGGCGCATGACTCGCCATCCGGTGATTGCCGAGGACCTCGAGCTGATCTTCTCCCGCCTCGAGGACTGGCGGCGTTTTGCGGGGCGTCACGTCCTCATCGCCGGCGCTACCAGCTTCCTGGCGAGTTATCTGGTGGAGTTCTTCGCCTCGCTGAGCGAGCGCTGTCCGGAGTCCCCGGTGGTCATCCACGCCCTAGCGCGCAATCGGCAGAAGCTGCACCAGCGCTTTGCGCATCTGGCCGGGCGAGACTGGTTCCGGCCGATCATTCAGGATGTCTGCGCGCCGATGCCCGTCTTGTCGCAGGTCGACTTCATCGTCCACGCCGCAGGCGCCGGCAGCCCCCGGCAATATCTTGCTGACCCCGTCGGCACGCTGCGTTCCAACGTTCTGGGGGCGTTCAATCTGCTGGAGTTGGCCAGGGAGCATGGTGCGCGGCTGCTGTTCATGAGCAGTGGCGCGGTCTATGGCCATGGTCACAGCGAGGAGGCCATTGGCGAGAGCGATTTTGGCGCCCTGGACCCGCTTGATGTCTCTGCCTGCTACGGTGAAGGCAAACGGGTAGTGGAAACCCTGTGTGCCGATTATCACCGCCAGTACGGTGTACACGCCGTGATTGCGCGCATTTCCCACACCTACGGCCCGGGAATAGCGCTGGACGATGGTCGCTCTTTCGCCGATTTCGTCGCCGACGCCCTGGCCGGGCGCGACATCGTACTCAACAGCGACGGCTCCGGGAGCCGTCCGTTCTGCTACGTGGCCGACACCACTGCGGCGTTCCTGATCCTGCTGTTGCGGGGGGAGGGCGGCAGTGCCTACAACGTCGGCCTGGATCAGGAGACCACTATTCTCGATCTGGCCAAGCTGATCGCGCGGCTTTCTCCAACGCCTGGTCTCAAGGTCAGGCACCTGCCACCCAGTACGGAGCGACAGGCGCTGTTTCGCGCTGGCGGCCATTTCGACCTGGCGCGGATGGAGCGCCTGGGCTGGCGGCCGGTTATCCTGCCCGAGGAAGGTTTCGAGCGAACCCTTCGTTACTTCATTGAGTCCTGAACGGTAAACCGACATGGAAAAGACACTTCATAATCGCTTGATCCTGGCTAGGGACCGCTACAGGGCCGGAGAGATCGACAAGTACCAGTACGCCGGGTATCTGAATGACCTGCATGCCGGGCTGTTCGACTACGTTCCCTTCCTGGCCGACAGTGATGTGGCCGAGATCCGCATCACAGCCCAGGGCGTCGAGGTTCGTTCTGCCCTTTATCAGATCAGCATGCTGATGGACCCGGTCGATCTGCATTCCACGCCTTACACGCTGCTGGACTTCGGCAGCTACGAGCCGGATGAGACCCGTTTTCTCAAGTCGGTCTTCGGCAATGGCGACGTGTTCCTCGATATCGGTGCGAACCTTGGCTGGTACTCCCTAGTCCTTGGGCGCAATTGTCCGGACTCGCGGATCTTCGCCTTCGAACCCATTCCAAGAACTGTCGAAGCGCTCGAAAGGAACATTCGCCTCAATGCCCTGCAGAACGTGGAGCTGATCTGCATGGGCATGTTCAACGAGGAAGACGAGTTGAATTTCCTCTACGCGCCGGATGTGTCGGGCGCCACCTCGCTCAAGGTCACCGGGCAGACCCGTGGGCGTACAGAGATCCAGAGCGTGTCCTGCCGCACCACGACCCTGGATATCTTCTGCGCCGAGCGCGATATCGTTCCCACATTGGTGAAGATCGATGTCGAGGGTGCCGAGCTGATGGTGGTGCAGGGGGGGCATGAGACTCTGCAGCATACCCCGATCATTCTGATGGAGCTGTTGCGCAAGTGGTCGCGGGAATTCGGCTATCACCCCAATGACGTGTTCGCCTTGTTGGCGCAATACGGCTATGGCGCCTGGGTCTTCAGCGCCGCCGGTTCGCTGCAAGCCTGCGATCAGGTGACCGATGAGACCGTCCAGACCAACTACGTATTCCTGCATCCGCACAAGCACGCCGAAGTAATTGCCCGCTGGGCGGTCGCTTCCACTCGATAGAGGTTCAACCGATGCTCGCGCCTGCGGCCATGAAATATGGCCTGATCACCAATGTCATGACGTTCGGCCACCTCACGTCGGGAAGCCGGAGCAACCTGGGCGACGATATCCAGACCCACGCGGTGGAACACTTGTACGCCAGCATGGGCATCGCGCCTGAGCAGATCGTGCGGCTCAATCGTTACGAATTCCAGCAATACGACGGGCGTCACGGCTACATCCTGATGCCGATGTGTGGCTACTTCACCCTGGGCAACGCACAAAGCCCCTTGCCGCTGTCACCCTACATCATCCCCGTCTACTTCAGTTTCGGTCTGTCCAGCGATGTCGACGACCCCATGCAACTGGATCATTTCCGCCGACACGAACCCATCGGCACTCGTGACGAGCGAGTCATGCACATGTTCCGTTCGCGCGGGGTGGCGGCGTTTCTCTCGGGGTGCCTGACCATTACCTTTCCCCGCCGCGAGCGCGCGCCCACTGACGGCAAGGTGTTTCTCGTCGACGTACCGGACGATGTGCTCGAGCACATGCCCCGGGCGCTTCTCGACAAGTCCGAGCATCTGACGCACGTCTACCCCTACGAGCGCATCCCCTCCGATCAGGATGAAGCCGATCGGCTCAATGCCCTGGCGCGCGAATTGTGCAGGCGCTATGCCGACGAGGGGACGCTGGTCGTGACCAGTCGCCTGCATTGCGCGGCACCCTGCATTGCAATGGGTATCCCGACCATCGTCGTGGCTCACAACATCAGCGATCGCTTCGCCTGGCTGGACCGTTTCGTGAAGATCCATACCCGGGAAACCTTCGCCGAGATCGACTGGAATCCGAGCGTGCCCGACCTCGAAGAGGTCAAGCAGAAGATCCGCAGTGCAGCCGCCCGGCAGATAGAGCTCGCTCGCGAGCGGTGGGCGCCATGGGCTGAAATCAGCGCGTTCTACGAGGAGCGCGAGCGCAGCCGCTACAACCACCTGATGGAGCAGGCGTTGCGCCGCTCTTTGCCGGATACTACTGCACCGCTGCGTTTCGCCTTCTGGGGGGCCAACACCCACGGCGTGCGTTTGAGCCGAGCGCTACGGGAACTGCGCCCCGGAAGTGAACTGGTGGTGGTGGTGGATGAATACCTGCAGGCCGACAGCTTCTGTGGTGTGCCCGTGGTGCGTTCCGATGCTCTGCCGAGATTGCGGCAGGAGGGCGTCTATGTGTTCATTGCAACCTATGCAGGGCGTGACTATGCCGAACGGCATTTGCAGCAGGCGGGGGTCGAGCATGGTTGTCTGTTCGATGACCTGCTCACCTTCCACGCACTCTCGTAGGCCATGCGGTCAACAGGAATAATTCGCCCGGCCAGCCCGGGAACGCCTTGCGCGGAGGCATGCGGCCCACGGCAAGTTCCGACGCCGATGCCCTTGCGGGGCGCAACACAATGACAGGGGGCATGATGCAGAGTGAAGTGATGGTCGGAGGTCGCTGCCTCGACAGGCCGTGGCGGGTAGGTATCGCAGGTGTGGCCTGCGATGATCCCGAGCAGCTTTTCGTCCTCGACGAAGCATCCTGGCAGCCTTTGCTGCTTGAGCTGCCCTGGCGGCAGCTGCAGGCCTACGGCGATGCCCATGGGCTGATTTTCGAGCGCGTGGTGACGGGGCAAGAGGTGACGCATGACGCCCTCCTGCTCGTGGCAGGCGTCCCCGCCGGGCCATCGCTCGTTGCAGCGAACCCGCAGGTGCGTCGCTATCTTCTGTTGCGGGGCGCGCAGCCACGTTTTTCTGCCGAGCAGGAGGCCTCGTTCGCGCGCATTTTCCTTCCGCTCGGCGAGCCCTTCACCGATGGCCGACTCGTTTGCCTGAACCAGCCGCTGAATCTGCCAGTATCGCCATCCAGCGCATCGCACTGGGCAATCTGCGCCGATGCACCCGAGTTGCCGGGGTTGCTCTCGCCGCAGTGGCGTGAGTGCCTGGAAAAGGGCGGCGTACCCGTGCACCTGGGTGACTGGAACGTGCCCGAGTGGTTGCCGCAAGACAGCTACATCGATGCTCGGAGCTGTGTGGGTGAGCCAGAGATCAACGCACGCTGCAATGCCGAGGTCGGCGCCGCAGCTGCAGTGCTGCAGGCGTTCTTCACAGACAGGCGCAGTTATCCTTACTCCATCGAGTGCTGGATCGTTGCGCTAACCGCTGCCATCGCCGGTGATGCCGCCGCCGTCCGCGGCAGCGTGCCGTTGCTCAGCGTGATCATCCCGACCTACAACCACGGTCGCTTCCTCAGGCAAGCGGTGTCGTCGGTGCTGGAACAGGGGCTGGAGGATGTCGAGATCCTCGTTCTGGACAATGCCTCGACGGATGGTACGCCAGAGATCATGCGGGCCTATTCGGACGAACCACGAGTGCGTTATATGCGCAACGCGCGCAATGTCGGCCCCAGTTACAACGTGCTCAACGGTATCCAGATCGCTTGCGGTCGCTATCTATCGATGTTGATGGCTGATGACTTTTACAACCCCAGCTACCTGTCGCGCCTGCTGCCCCGTTTGTTGCAAAAGCCCGATGCCGTCGTTGGCTACACCGCGATACGCTGGGTAAACGAGCAAGGGCAAGCGCTTGCTGCACCGAGACATCCCGGCTACCGCTCCGAAGATTACGACGGTGGTCGCAATGAAGTTGCTGAGCTGCTTATCCATGACAACTATATTCCGCCGTCTGCAGCGCTCATCCAGCGTGAGCCATTTCTGCAAGTCTGGCGTAGAGATCCCCAGCTCAACGGAGCCGGCGACTGGCTATCCATGGTGCAGGTTGCGGAGCAACACCCAGACTTCGTCTTCCTGAGCGAACCCGGTGTCACTTACAGGGCACATGCTGCGCAGCTCTCTACCGAGTTCTATTCTTCAAGCGCCCCGCTGGCTGATCACATTCGCTTGGTTGAAGGGGTATTCGAGCGCAATGCTGAAAGCAAGTTACGGGGCCGTGAGCTTGATGTCGCTGCACATCTGCGCCGTCGGCTCGCACTGTACCCGAGCGAGCTGGAATCACCACTGGGTGTGCGTGTGCGCAACCTCTGTGAGCGTCTTGAGGCGCTTGCCCCATTGGGTGAGAGTGCTTTGTTTTCGATCATTCTCACCACCTACAACCGCCCCGATCTGCTCAAGGACGCACTGGCCAGTGTTGGCAGTCAAACCCTGCGCGATTTCGAAGTCATCCTAATCAATGACAATGGTGAGCCTGTCGAGCACCTGCTGGCTGCCTACGACTTTCCCATCACTTATATCCGTCAGGGCCGCAACCAAGGGCTTTCAGCTGCACGCAACGCAGGGCTTACTCTGGCTCGCGGGCGCTATGTGGTCTATCTCGATGACGACGATATTTACCTGCCCAATCACCTGGCGGTACTGGCTGAGGCTTTCGAGCAACATCCGGGCTGCGTCGTCTACACCGGTGTGGAGTACGTCAACGAGAAGCTGGAGGGAGGGCAACGTCTTGAGCTGGGGCGTGGCCAGCCTTTCAGGCACGAAGTGTTCGATCGTGATCGCCTGTTCGTGCAGAACTACATCCCGGTCAATACCTGGGCTCATCCACGGGAGATGTTGGCTGTCGTCGGAGAGTTCGATACGGGACTAGCTGCGTTTGAAGACTGGGATATGTTACTGCGTTTAGCCACGCGCTATTCGTTTGTACATATCCCGACAGTGACCAGTGAGGTTCACACTCGGGCACCTGGCGCTGGTGGCGATCACATGCTGGGGCGTGAGCGTAAGAACTTTCCTGCGTTATACCGCGAGCTTTATGCGCGCTATGCCGGGTCGGCTAGTGAAGGGTTGCAGCGTGGCCGCGAAAAAATGCTCCAGAGTCTCGGATTGCGACCTAAGAGTGACGTGGATGATTGGCTGAGCAGGCGCTTACCAACGGCCGCAGAGAAGCGATTGATCGCTGATTATCTGGATAATCGTCAAGGTGGCCCATCGATTGGTGTGTTGGTGCTCGATCCGGAAGGGCGGTCTGAGTCGCTCAGGGCTACGCTCGGGAGTCTAATCGGGGAGCGTTGCCTATACCCGAGATTGCATGTGTGGGTAATCACCAATGAGGCGGTTTCGACTACATCGGCGGCCGAAAACTTGCATTTCAGCACGGTTAGTGATCAGCCGTTGGTGACACAGATCAACCATGTGATTGAGGCAAGTGATTGTCAGTGGTTCATGCTGCTGCGTGCCGGTGACGAGCTGACCCAGAGTGGGCTGCTGGTTGCGGCGCTTGAGCTGGATCGCAATCCGGAGTGTCGCGCCGTTTATGGCGATCAACTGCAGCGGTTGCCCGATGGCAGTCTGGGTGGTGTCTTCCTCCCAGGTTTCAACCTTGATCTGCTGCTCAGTTTCCCTCTTGTGATGGCGCGTCATTGGCTCTATCGCCGGGATCTGTTCCTTGCTGTTGGCGGCTTCGACTGTGCGTACCCAGAAGCTTTCGAGTTTGAGCTGCTGACCCGATTGATTGAACAGGAAGGTTTATCTGGGCTGGGTCATATTGACGAACCACTATTGATTACCGAAGCGCCTGGCTTGTGCGATAACCCTGATGAGCGTCGGGTAATCGAACGTCACCTGCATAATAGAGGCTATCAGGCTCAAGTCGTACCCGGCTTAGCAGCGCGTTATCGGATCAAATATGGTCATGCCATGAGGCCGTTGGTATCGATCATTATCTCTACGGATGTGCCGTTGGCTGCACTGCAGCGTTGCAGCGAGAGCCTGCTGGAAAAAACAATCTACGCCTGTTATGAGCTGCTTCTGGTTGATACTGGCACGCGTTCTGATGTTTGTGCCTGGTTGCGTGATGTCGCTGCTTTGAATGATGAAAAGGTTCGTGTGTTGCTGTCTGGCACAGGGCTACCTCAGAACCTGGCAGCTCAACAGGCGCGCGGCGATTACTTGTTGTTCCTCTCTGGCGAGTCGGCCATCATCAATCCGGACTGGCTGGATGAGCTGCTCAACCATGCTCAACGTCCCGAGGTTGGTGTGGTAGGAGCAAAGCTGCTTACTCCGAGTGGTCGTATTGCTCAAGCTGGTCTGCTGTTAGGTGTCGATGGTCTTGCGACGCCCGCATTTGCTGGAGAACCGATGGAGGCAGCCGGTTACTTTAATCGACTGCAAGTGGACCAGAATTACAGTGCGGTTTCTGCTGCCTGTTTGATGATTAGAAAAGCTATTTTTGATGAGGCTGGAGGGTTCGATGAGAAGACCCCCAATTTCAGTGACATAGATCTGTGTCTGAAAGTTGGTCAGCAAGGCTATCTAGTCGTCTGGACACCTCATGCGGTACTGATGCATGAAGGTAGTCTCAGCCAGAAGCCGATAGGGCCAGCCGCTCAGGATGCCATACGCAATGCACTCTTTGCCGAGTACGATGCTGTTTATGAAAAGTGGCTGCCCCAGTTGGCGCATGATCCTGCTTATAACGGCAATCTTGCCCTTAATGGCGGCGGTTTTTTACTGGAGCTCAACGCTGGTTTGACATGGCGCCCGTTATCTTGGCGGCCGCTGCCTGTGGTGCTGGCACATAATGCTGACCCGTGGGGGTGTGGTAATTATCGAATCATAAAACCGTTTGAGGCTTTACGCGCCGAAGGGCTGGTCGACGGAGCGCTTTCCGAACGCTTGCTGAGCCAGCCTGAATTGGCGCGTTTCTCGCCGGATATCATTGTTTTCCAGCGCCAGACAAACCCGGCTGCGCTTGAGCTTATGGCGACTACTAAGCGCTTTTCGCCTGCATTCAAAATATACGAACTGGATGATTACCTGCCGAACACACCGATGAAAAGTATTCATCGTGCCAGCATGTCCAAGGACTTGGTAAGGCTGCTTCGGCAGGGGCTGAGCTTTGTCGATCGGTTTGTCGTATCAACCCAGGCATTGGCAGATCAGTTCAAGGGTTACCACTCTCGCATTCATGTGGTTGAAAACCGGCTGCCGCTGGATTGGTGGGGGAATTTAGTCCTCAGCGTCAATGGGGGAGTGCGGCCTCGGGTTGGCTGGGCAGGTGGCGTTGGGCATCAGGGGGATCTTGAAATGATCGCCGACGTTGTTCGGGATCTGGCCAGTGAGGTTGATTGGGTTTTCTTTGGGATGTGCCCAGACAAACTGAGGCCTTATGTTGCTGAGTTCCATCCAGGTGTTGATATCAGCAGTTACCCGCAATTCCTGGCTAACTTGCGCCTGGATCTCGCCATAGCACCTCTAGAGGACAATGTATTCAATGCCTGCAAGAGCAATCTCCGCTTGTTGGAGTACGGTATTTGCGGATTCCCTGTAATTGCGAGTGACATTGTCAGTTATCGTGGTTCATTGCCTGTCACGCTGGTAAAGAATCGATATCGCGACTGGGTTGAGGCCATACGTGGCGCATTGGCTGAGCGCAATGCATTGCGTGTTGAGGGGCAGCGCTTGCAGGCTGCGGTTAAGCGGGAGTGGATGTTGTCCGGCGACAATTTGAAACTCTGGCAAAGGGCCTGGCTGCCTGACTAAAGGGCTAGACTTCTGTAAGTGTATTAGTCGCTTCCATCGCGTCTTTGCAATGCCCGCGCTTGTCGCGGGCATTGTGCTTTCTAAGCGAGGCGATCAATGGAGTTTCATTGCCATAAGCGGCAACGGCTGGGTTGTCCAGTGCTGCAACGACCGGCAAAGGATTGCCGCTGTAACGTTTTTATTCTCTCAAAATATTGAAAAATAAGAGTTAAATGGATTTGGCATGATCTTGGCTTGGGTGTGGTTGTCAGCACTTATGTGCTCGCTGATCTTCCAAGGTTTAGGCACGGTGCCTGCCGGGGAGTACCAAGCACACATCTCTGGAGGAAGAGATCATGGCCCTCACGGTCAATACCAATGTTGCGTCACTGAATACTCAGCGTAACCTGAACGTATCGTCGAAAGCGCTTGATACTTCGCTTCAGCGACTTTCAACAGGTCTAAGAATCAACAGCGCCAAGGATGATGCAGCTGGTCTGCAAATCTCCAATCGCTTGACCAGTCAGGTAAACGGCTTGAATGTGGCTGCACGCAATGCCAATGACGGCATCTCTCTGGCCCAGACGGCCGAGGGTGCACTGCAGCAGACGACCAATGTGCTCCAGCGTATGCGTGACTTGGCTCTGCAGTCTGCGAACGGCAGTAACGGCCCCTCAGAGCGGCAGGCGCTCAACGAGGAAGTCGCCCAGTTGCAGCGTGAGCTGGAGCGTATCAGCAATACCACAACCTTTGGCGGCAAGAAGCTGCTGGATGGCAGCTTTGGTACTGCGGCGTTTCAGGTTGGTGCGGCGGCCAATGAGACCATCAGTGTTTCGTTGCGCGATGCTGGTCCTGATCAGCTCAAGGGTGACTATTTCACACAGTCTGGGGCTGCTGTCGGTGGTACAGCCAGTGGCGCAGGGACGGTTTCCTTTATCATTAATACCAATCCAGCTGGGACAACTGTACCGGTTACCGTGTCGTTCGATGTGGCGTCTGGAACCACTGCCGCTCAAGCGCAGGAGTTGGCGATCAAAGCGATCAACGACAGCAACAATGGGATTTTTGCTTATCAGGCTGCTGGCGGCGGAATTGCAGTGCTGTCGCAATACAATGATGCGGCTACCCCGGCAAACAATCTGGGCACGCCAGCGATAGATTTCACAAATACACTGGGCTTGACCTTTACAGACATTGCTGCGGCGACAGTTCCGGTCAACAGTGATGTAGGTCAGATTGATATTCTGACTGCGCCGAGCGCACAGGAGGCTGTTCTGGTGATTGACCAGGCACTGGTTGTGATCGATCAGCAGCGTGCTGAGCTGGGTGCGGTGCAGAATCGCTTTGAAAATACCATCGCTAACCTGCAGAACATTTCTGAGAACGCATCGGCCGCCCGTAGTCGAATCCGGGATACGGACTTTGCGGCAGAGACTTCTGAGCTGACCAAAAATCAGATCCTGCAGCAGGCAGGTACCTCAATTCTGGCTCAGGCCAATCAGCTGCCGCAGGCTGTGTTGGGGTTGTTGCAATCTTGATGCGTTGAGACGTTCGCGCCCCCTCGCCATCTGGCCTGGGGGTGGTCGTGCTAACATGATGATTTATAAGAAGATTAAAAAATAACCAGTTTTTTTCGTGTGACTGCCTAAAGTTGCCTCGCTAGGGGCCGATAGCTTGATCGAATGCGAACTTTTGCGGGCGCCTGAGCTAGAGCCCACAGCTCGCATGCTCAGGCAAGTTATTCGGTCCACTGGAGGCAATCATCATGGCCCTTACCGTCAACACAAACGTGGCATCGCTGAATACTCAGCGTAACCTCGGTGTCTCTTCTAAAGCGCTGGATACTTCCTTGCAGCGCCTCTCCACAGGTTTCCGCATCAACAGTGCAAAGGATGATGCTGCCGGTCTGCAAATTTCCAACCGCTTGACCAGTCAGGTCAATGGTCTGAATATCGCGACTCGCAACGCCAACGACGGTATCTCGCTTTCGCAGACCGCAGAGGGTGCGCTGCAACAGTCGACCAACATTCTCCAGCGCATGCGCGATCTCTCTCTGCAGTCGGCTAACGGCAGCAACAGTGATTCCGAGCGCAAGGCTCTGAACTCCGAAGTTGAGCAACTGCAGAAAGAGTTGAATCGTATTAGCAGTACCACCACCTTTGGTGGTCGCAAGCTGCTGGATGGCAGCTTCGGTACTGAGGCCTTTCAGGTCGGATCGGCTGCGGGTGAAACGATCAGCGTAAGCCTGAGCAATGCCAGCTCTTCTGAGCTGAAAGGTGATTATTTCACTCAGTCAGGTGCCGCAGTGGCAGGTCCTGCGACTGCATCGGGCACAGTAACCGTTGGTTTCTCGATCAATGGCACTGCCAAAACGGCGACCTTTGATATCGCTTCGGGTGCTACTGCAACCGAAATTCAGGAGCTGGCAATCAAGTCGATCAACGATACCAACGAGGGCTTGTTCGCCTATAAGAGCGGTACAAGTATCGCTGTACTCTCTGGATTGGATAAGGAGGCAGACGGCAATGCGCTGTCTGCCAATATCACCTTCACGGGTGAACCTGCCGGTGTGACATTGGGCGACATCACGGCTACGACCTTTGCCAATAGAACTAAGAGTGATGTGAGCAAAATTGACATCACTACTGCGGATGGTGCGCAGAAGGGTGTGCTGGTGATTGACCAGGCATTGAAGGAGATTGATGCGCAGCGGGCGGATCTGGGTGCGGTGCAAAACCGCTTCGAGAACACCATCAGCAACTTGCAGAATATTTCCGAGAATGCGTCGGCTGCTCGTAGCCGGATTCGGGATACCGATTTCGCTGC
>JACCDZ010726836.1_pt1 | contig 12445 bp, 9 predicted proteins | sample 7449551 | NCBI WGS metagenome assembly JACCDZ01 (sample SAMN15323452, study PRJNA562643) | freshwater metagenome | isolation source: river surface water | place: USA:Blue River Watershed | collected 2017-08-18
CTAATAACTTTTTCATTTTTTCGTGTTTAATTTCAATTAATTTATTTGTTGTTAGGTTTGAAACCCAGTTCTTTCAGAACATCATCACTCAAGTCAAATTTGTCATCTGCATAAATCAGATTGCTTTGGTTTGCCTTATCGAAGATGAAACTGAAATTTTTGTTAGATGCAACTTTTTGCATGGCTGCAAACACTTTGTCTTGAATTGGTTTGATGAGTTCTTGTCTTTTCTGAAAGTAATCCCCCGACACACCGAACCGCAACTTTTGCATTTCCATGGCTTCTGTTTCTAATTTTTCAATCTCTTCCGCTCTTTTCTTTTTTTCTTCTGCTGGAAGGAGTACTTCTTCCCGCGCGAAAGCTTCTTTCTTCTTTTTTAGCACTTCATACCGGTCTTCGATTTCCTTCGTCCAACGCTCAGCCAATTTATCCAACTTCTCCTTCGCTTCTTTGTATTCTGGTAAGTTTTCCAAAATATAATCTGAATCGATGTATCCGTACTTCTGTGCTGTACTGACAAATGATGTGCCAAAAACAAGCAAAAGGGCTAAAAAAAATGTTTTCATATTCTTAATTTGCTTCGGAAACGCCAAATATAACATATTTATTGTGATTTGAATTTCCCGAAATCGATTTATAATTCACCCAAGTTCATTCCAATGGTAAAATTTAATTTACCGTAATATCCTTTTTGTGAAATAGATTGATCAGAAGCAGCTCCGTATTGAGACGCATTTGGATTCAACTTGTCGAATCCCCAACCGTAATCCAATCCAAGCATACCAAACATAGGTAAGAACACGCGGATACCAACACCAGCTGATCGTTTTACATTAAACGGATTGAACTTTGCTACTGAAGGAAACGTATTTCCTGCTTCTGCAAATCCGAGTACAAAAAATGTAGCTTGTGGATTCAACGAAATTGGATAACGTAATTCCAATGTGTATTTCGCAACGATTGGATCGCCCGCAGAGGAAGACAAACTGTTGTCTTCGTACCCGCGCAAGGCAATGATTTCACGACCTCCAAATTGATTTACACCAGTCAATCCACTTCCCCCCATGTTGAAACGCTCAAACGGCGACAATCCTTTCGCTTGGTTGTAGGCGCCCATAAATCCAAAACCGATACGTGGCATCAACACCAATTTTTTATCGCTTGTCAATGGAAAAAACCACTCTCCTGTAAATTTCAACTTGTAATATTCCAAATATTTGTAGCGTTCTTGCGCAGTTTGAGCAGCGTAATCAACCCCGTTTTCAAACATCGAATACGGGAGTGAACCTTTCGCAGTGAACGCCAAACGCGAACCTTCCGTCGGATAAATAGGAACGTTAACCGAGTTTCGTTGCAACACATACTTCAAACTGATATCGTTGGAATAACCAGTTGGCAGGTCCGCAAAAATTTTGTAACGGACTACATCGTAATATTGGTACGCCAATTCGTAGTACGCATTGAAATAGTCGTCTGGAATTTTCTTTCTACGTCCGAGTCCGACACCAATTCCAGAAATACCAACTCCCTCGTAGGTAGAACTACTTCTCGCTAAACCGTTGCCCGAAAACGAAGTGTGATTTACCCAAAACGAAAATGAATTTGGCTTCTTCCCGCCCAACCACGGTTCCGTAAACGAAAAATTATACCCTTGGTAGAAACGACCATTTGTTTGCCCACGAATCGACAAACGCTGTCCGTCGCCGGATGGCAATGGAGACCAAGCTCCTTTCTTGCTTGCGTTCTTAATGGAGAAATTGTTAAATGTTAATCCCAACGTACCGATTACCCTTCGAGCACCGTAACCACCCGACAATTCGATTTGATCGGACGATTTTTCCTCCACAACGTATTCGATGTCTACCGTTCCCTCCTGCGGGTTTGGTAGCGGATTGATTTGAAACGCTTGATCGTTAAAATAACCGAGCTGTGACAGTTCTCGTTGGGTACGAATGATATCGTTTCGATTAAACAAATCACCCGGCTTGGTTCTGATTTCACGACGGATTACATGTTCATTCGTTTTCGTATTTCCTTTGATAAAAATCGTTTTTACGCGTGCTTCTTTCCCTTCAATAATCCGCATTTGATACGAAATATGGTTGTCTTTCACATTTTTCTCAATTGCATTAATTTGAAAAAACAAGTACCCACGATCCATATACAACGAGGAAATATCTCGTCCGTCTTGACTCATGTTCAACCGTGTATCCAACAACGGCTTGTTGTAGATATCACCGTACTTAATTCCTAAAACAGTGTCCAAATAACCGCTTCTAAATTTCGTATTTCCAATCCATTCGATGTTTCCAAAATAGTATTTGTTCCCTTCATCGATTGTCATTTTGATGGCCAAGTTGCGCTCATCCTTCATGTACACCGTATCAAAACTAATTGCAGCGTCGCGCAAACCGATCGCATTGAACTTGGTCAAAAGCGCTGCTTTATCGCGCTCAAATGCGGATTGAGAAAACTTTGATTTCTTAAAAAAACGCCAAAAAGCTTTCTTTTTCGTATCCTTCATTGCCATTTTCAGCTTCCAATCTGGGATGCTTGTATTTCCTTCAATGTCTAGGGCACCAATTTTTACTTTCTTCCCTTTGTTGATGTTGATCAAAAAGATTTCGGAATTATTCATCAAACTATCGGGAACACGCTTCACCTCCACTCCAGCAGAATAAAATCCTTTTTCTCTGAAATAACCTTTAATTTTCGATTGCGTTGTAAACACTAAGTTTTCTGTAATCGTTTTACCAGAAAATAGGGAAATCTCTTCGCGAATTTTATCTGCTTCCCGCTTATTTACCCCCTTGAATTTAAAACGAGAAAGCTTCGGACGGGGAGTAACTGCTATCACCAGATAAATAATTCCAGCAACTTCTTTATCCGCATAAATTTCAACGTTGGAAAAAATACCTTCGTTCCACAAATTCTTAATCGCATTTGAGATTTGCTCTCCCGGGATTTTGATACTCTGACCCTGACGCAATCCTGCAATCAATTTAATTGCTTGGTGATCGTAATTGTCAGCCCCTTCGATGCGAATTGGACCGATTTCATATTCTTCAGGATTTTGAAAATCAATTGCTGTTGATCCCATCACTACAGGACCTGAATTGGTTTTCAAACTGTCAACCTCTTGTGCGAAAACACAATCTGTTGTAGAAATGAAAAAACTAAGAAATAGAAATTGAAATAATCGATGCATGTAAGTTAAATTAGTTGTTCTGAGACCTGGCCAAACCTCCGTTCTCTTGTTTGGTAATCAAGTACTGCTTTGTATAAATCTATGTCCCTAAAATCTGGCCATAAAACGGGCGTAAAATGAAGTTCTGTATACGCAATTTGCCAAAGCAAGAAATTACTTACTCGGTATTCTCCACTTGTACGAATCAACAATTCTGGATCTGGAACACCTTTGGTAGAAAGGTAGCTCGAAACCAATTCGTCGTTGATTTGCTCCGTATTTAACTTCCCTAATTTCACGTCTTCTGCAATCTCCTTCACTGCCTTGTTGATTTCCCAACGTGAAGAATAATTAATTGCCAAAATCAAGTTTATTTTCGTGTTGTGAGCTGTTTCTTGTGCAGCACGTTCAAATTCTTGCTGACAATCTATTGGCAAACCAGGCATATCTCCCAAACTCCACAGACGAACTCCTTTTTTGTTGAGTTCTCCTACTTCATTTGCAATTGTTTGCACAATAAGACTCATAATTCCATTGATCTCGTCTTTTGGTCGATTCCAGTTTTCAGTCGAAAACGTATATAAAGTCAAATATTTGACCCCCATTTCTTCAGCGGCTTGCAAAGTTGATCGAATGGATTCAATCCCAAAGGAATGTCCATACAAGCGTTTTTGTCCTTGTTGTTTTGCCCAGCGCCCGTTGCCATCCATAATAATAGCTACATGCGACGGAATTCTAGTTAAATCAATCTTTGAAAATATATCCATGTTCTGAGAAACTCAAAATTGAGAACGAATTTAATGAAAGAATAGTATAATTGTCGTTTAAAAATTACGTATTCCAACTCATTTGAACGAAAAAGAGGGAAACGGTTTCCCAAATCCCTCTTTTATCCGCTATATTACATACTATTCAGCAAGAACAATCACTTTGTTGTTAAGCATTTCAACTACTCCACCTTTGATTCCCACGCGAATGGTTTTTGGGTTTTTATCGAGTTCGATCAATGCACTTTTCTTTTCCGTTTCTTCGAAAGCGGTTGTCAAATCAACTTTGATAACTCCTTTTCCCAATGCGGAAATGATTGGAGCGTGATTATTCAAAACCTGAAATAAACCATCTATTCCTGGGAATTGAATTGCTTCCGCCTCTCCAGTAAAAATTTTTGATTCAGGTGTTATTATCTCTAAAAGCATATTTGTCTATTTTTTTGCTGGTTTCCCAGATTCAACAGCGAACGAATTAAGCGTTCGTTTCTGCCAACATTTTCTCTCCAGCTTCGATCACATCTTCGATGTTCCCTTTCAAGTTAAACGCTGCCTCTGGATATTTATCCATCTCACCGTCTAAGATCATGTTAAAACCTTTGATCGTTTCTTGAATGTCAACCAACACCCCTTTCAAGCCTGTAAATTGCTCTGCAACGTGGAATGGCTGTGATAAGAAACGTTGTACTCGACGTGCGCGGTGAACGATTGTTTTGTCCTCTTCAGACAATTCGTCCATCCCAAGAATCGCGATAATGTCTTGCAATTCTTTGTAACGTTGCAAAGTCATTTTAACTCGCTCAGCACAATCGTAGTGTGCATCACCCAAGATTTTTGCGTTCAAAATTCGTGACGTTAAATCCAATGGATCTACCGCTGGATAAATACCAAGTTCCGAAATTTTACGAGACAATACCGTCGTTGCATCCAAGTGAGCAAACGTATTTGCTGGAGCTGGATCGGTAAGGTCATCCGCAGGTACGTAAACCGCTTGTACAGATGTAATCGAACCGTTTTTCGTAGAGGTGATACGCTCTTGCATCGCACCCATTTCTGTAGCCAATGTTGGTTGGTATCCTACCGCTGAAGGCATACGCCCTAGCAATGCAGACACCTCAGATCCTGCTTGTGTAAAACGGAAGATGTTGTCTACGAAGAAAAGAATGTCTTTCCCTTGTCCATCGCCCTCACCATCGCGGTAGTACTCCGCCATTGTCAATCCTGACAACGCCACACGAGCACGTGCTCCAGGAGGCTCGTTCATTTGTCCAAACACGAAAGTAGCTTTCGATTCTTTCATTTCGTTCAAATCCACTTTGGACAAATCCCATCCACCTTCTTCCATGGAATGCATAAACGCTTCACCGTAACGGATAATTCCCGACTCCAACATCTCACGAAGCAAGTCATTTCCTTCACGTGTACGTTCACCAACACCTGCAAACACAGACAAACCTCCGTGACCTTTTGCGATGTTGTTAATTAATTCTTGAATTAATACCGTTTTACCTACACCGGCACCACCAAACAAACCAATTTTACCTCCTTTTGCATACGGCTCGATCAAATCGATTACTTTAATCCCCGTAAACAAAACTTCAGTCGCTGTTGAAAGTTGGTCAAACTTAGGCGCCTCACGGTGAATAGCTAAACCGTCTGAATTATCTACTTCATTGATTCCGTCAATTGCCTCACCAACTACGTTGAAAAGTCGTCCTTTGATTTTGTCTCCGATAGGCATTTTAATCGCACTACCTGTAGTAGTTACAGTCATTCCGCGCATGAATCCGTCTGTAGAATCCATCGAAATCGTTCTAACTGAACTTTCACCTACGTGAGATTGAACTTCTAAAACAACACGCGTACCGTCTTGTTTTCTTACCTCCAATGCATCATAAATGCTTGGAAGTGCTACTCCTTTTTCGAAGCTTACATCAACCACAGGTCCGATAACCTGGGATACTTTACCTTGAATATGCGACATTTGGGTGCCTTTTAAGTGTAATTCTCAATTTGGGCGCAAAGATAAGCGTTTTATCTTTAAAGAACAAAAACGGCTAAAATTATTTTAACTGTTTTTATTTTTTTTTGTTTTCCATAAAAAAACCTCCAGCTTTGGATTTCTGGAGGTTTCATTTTCGGAAGTTTACTCCTCAAATTTGAATTGAATCGGCAGTTGAAAGTAACTGTCTACTGCCCTTCCCTTGTCTTTTCCAGGTTGCCATTTCGGCATCATCTTGATGACGCGCGTTGCTTCTTGACTAAATTCCGGGTAGTCGTTGATCCCGCGAATCACTTTGACATTGGAGATTTCACCGTCTTTTCTAACAACAAATTGCATGTAACATTTTCCTTGAATTCCGAGTTCTTGCCCGATCGAAGGATACTTCAAATTGGCATTCAAAAAACGCATCATTTCTGGCGTTCCACCTGGGAATCGTGCCGATTCATCGATATCAATCAATGGCTCTGCAAAAACATCGCCCGGCTCTTGCACCGCCTCTTTTCCTTTGCCTTTTTCAATAATAGGTGGTGTGAAATCTTCTTCCTCATCGCCTTTTTTATCTTCTACGCCAATCTTACTCTCGTCGTCGATTATGTTTATCTTGGTCTCAAGATCTGGATTATCGGTCACCTGCATTTCAACAAATTTCTCCGTCGACGTTTCTCGATCTAATTGTTGCGTTTCAACTTCAACCTCTGGCAGCGGGTCGTCTTTCCTAAATTCAATCACAATGGTGTCTTCCAACTCACCCGCAGGTTTTTGATACACAATTTTCGGTTTTTCAGTCGAAATAAAAATTGCAGCGCATGTCGCACCGACACTACCTAAGAGTCCGACCAAGATCAAAATAAATCGTTTATTATAATCCTTGCGCATTACATATGCACCGTATTTTTTATTGCGTTTTTCGAACACAACTTCGTTCCTCACCTCGGAGGTTACTTGCTGCCATCCCTTTGCGCTGTAGTAGTCGTACAATGAAATAATCAGTACGATGCCAATTAAAATGAAAATTACTTCCATGACTTTACGTTTTAGTGTTTACTTTGAATACATACAACTACCCTTTATTTTCGTTCAAACGATGAAAGTGGGACCGACTTTCACATCCTCGATCGAATTTTCGTTTCTCACGATTCACAAAAAAGAGTTGTTTTACCAAACTTATCGATTTAAAAAGTTCGTTTTTGAAAAAAAATGTGTTGTGTATGCTTCCTTGATTTTAACGTGACATTGAACATGTAAACCGTATTTAGGATTGCAAGAAAGGCAAACTATTTGACTGAACAATTTTACAAAACTCTATAAAACAATTGAATAGGCCTTTCTGAATCAATTTAAAAACACGTCCAATTCTGACCGTGATAGGCCAACGCATCCCCAGCGCAAAACAGCTGAAAAGTCAACAAAAACAGAAGAAATATGAAATTGAGGGGGTAGCCCTCTAGCATTCGTTTTATTTTGATTTTACTTTTACATCATCATTCAATAGTGGTATTGAGATGTTTAAAGTTGATATACAGACTCTGTTTTTTTTGTTTTAGGATTTGTAATCTACTACTGCTAACAAACACTCAAAATTTCAACAGGCGATCCAAGGGTAACACTAGCTCTTGGACGCCTTTTGATAATCAATCACTTCCACTCCCCGACAATTTTTTTTGAACAAAGTTTGTGCAGGTTGAACAACTTAAATATTATTTTACGTTAAAAAAATACGCCAAAATTGGATGTAAAAATCCAAGATAGTTCAATAATTTATTTGGTTTTACTTTCATTTTCACGAAAACGAACAATTCGTTCAATCAACTCCAACGGCATTGGCTGATCTAACGGAAATTGAACCGAACCTTTTCCTTGCTTGTAGCGCGCGAGTTCTTGTTCAAATGCACTATGACCAGTTGGTGTTGCATAAAATCCAATGTGGTGCTTGTACCCTGCGAAATAAACGAGCGGCTTGCCATGCAATTTGTATGACGGCATTTTGTAGGAAAAACCTTCCTCTGCTTCTGGAACGACAGATAAGATCCGTTCGCGAATCTGACGCATAACTACTTGCACATGTTCTGGAAATGTCTGGATATAAAGCTCTACTTCTTGCATAATCACTTCACGTTTAATTCACCAACTGTAATTCAAAAATAGAATTATTTCTAAAAAAAGGTCACAAACGGCGAATTATCCAATATGCACAGCAAACACGGGCGAGATTATGACAAACGCCTCATGCGAATCGATGCGAATAACAATAACGTAAACAACCACGTCGCAAAAATTAAATGCGATGTTTGCACCAAACCGGGCATGTCTGCATACGCCAAGAGTACACCCGATGTCAATTCGATGGCAAGCAAAATGTAGGTGATGTAGATAATTCGATACCGTGGGCCTTTGAAATTCATCCAAACCAGTAGGGTAAGCATCACCAACACCAACCATGAGAATGTACGGTGAATGTAAAATGACATTCCTAACTTATCGGTCCACGATTCCCGTCCGTAACCTTGCATCGTTAGCAAGTCGATGGACTCACGCACCTGCGTTCCCAAGAAAAGTTGCACCAATGTAATCACAAAACTAACACCTACTATCCACCTCATCGCTGCGGTCATTGGCAATTTAATGCGCTGACTCGGGGCAACTTGTAAGAGAATAAAAACCTGAATGGCGATGATCAATAAGGCAAAAAACAAATGTACGGTGATCGTCCACGGGACCAAATTGGTAGCTACCACGATCGAACCAAACCACGCTTGAAACATCAAGAAAATCAAATTTATCGTCGCCAAAAAAAGCAGTTTTCGTTGTCGATACTTGGCAACAACCCACAAAAAAACCAGTAAAACCGCATTTCCAGCCAAAAATCCAACCAACCGGTTGACGTATTCTGTCCACGTTTTTTGAGCATTAAAATCTTGTTCAATCAGCAGTGATTTGTCGTTGCGAATTTTTTGTGCTTCGGATTGAAAGCCGATCGCACCTAAAAATCGAGAGAATTTCTCAATTTTCTTCGCGCGTTTGGTCGAATAAATGTCCTTGTAATTATCCGGTAACACCGCTTCATCTGTTGGTGGAATCCATTGCCCGAAACATTTGGGCCAATCCGGACACCCCATTCCGCTCCCGGTAATCCGCACAAAACTCCCAGCGATTGTTACCAAAAAGATCAACACCAATGAAATCCAATTCAACCGAACAAACCAAGTACTGTATGTTTTTTCCATCGCAATAAATTTAACTTTCAAAATCCCCTTCAAAAGCGCCGTAAAGGTAGCGAAGATGTTGAACGCGCTTCGTTAAATGAGTAGAAAAATTGTAATTTAATTCCATTCTAAAAAAACAACTAAAACAGGGAAATGTTTGATGAAAACGACGAGATTGCGACTACCTTTGTACCCGTAAAAGACACGTATGAAAATAGCCGTAGTTGGATTGGGTTGGTTGGGATTTCCGTTGGCGAAATCGCTCGTTGGAAAAGGACATCAAGTGGTAGGTTCGACACGAACGTTGGCCAAAGTAGAAACATTGGAAGCAAATGGAATCGAGACGATTCTCATGGATGCAACATTCGAAAATTCGCAAGATTTAACTCACTTTTTCGACAAAACAGCTGTTTGCGTATTGAATTTCCCCCCGAATCGCAACGAAAATCCAGCCGATCTGAAGGCGTACGGAATGAATGCGCTCCGTATTGCAGCCTTGTTTCCGACTGCATGTAAATTCATCTTCGTAAGTTCAACCGGTATCTATCCCGACGAAAACCAACTCGCTGACGAAGCATCCATCGATCGGAATCTGCTGGCACAGCACCATCCGCTAGCGTTTGCCGAATCTGCACTCGACACCTTGCTTGGAAATCGACTAACAATTGTGCGCATGGCCGGCTTAATTGGAGAACAGCGCAAGCTATCCGTTTATTTTAGTGGCAGGGAAAATGTACCCAACGGAAATGCGCCTGTAAACCTGATTCACCAAGTGGATTGCATTCGGATAATCGAACAAATCATTTCCAAAAATTGCTGGGGAGAAACCTTCAACGCATGCGCGTCTGACCATCCAACACGCGAAGCATACTACACATTTGCGTGCCAGAAAGACGGAATTGCACTTCCCACTTTTCAAGCGGAATCCAAACCAACTGGAAAGGTAATTTCGAACCAAAAATCAAAACGAATGCTGGATTTTGAGTACAAATTCGACTCTCCGTTTTTGATGTAGTTAACGAATTTTTGCCAACAATTATCCGACACATCCTATAATTCAATAACTTTACAAAGTTGTTAAACAAAAGCAACTTACAACGTGCTTTTACGTTATAAGTTCCTAGAACTATGAGAACTGCATTTTTCGCTTTATTGGTTTCATTGCTTGCATTTTTCAATGCACGTGCGACGCATATTATTGGCGGAGAAATTTACTACGACTATTTGGGAAACAATAATTACAAAATTTATGTAGTTGTTTACCGAGATTGCGCAACGGCCACAGGTGCTCCGTATGACAATCCGCTGAAATTAGCGATCTACAGTTCCAACAATATTTTAGTGGAAAACATTTCGGTTCCATTCCCAGGAAGCGAAGTGATTCCGGTCGTATTCAGTAATCCGTGTGTGGTTACTCCTACTGGTTTTTGCAACGAAAAAGCAGTTTACATCACCACGGTGAACCTCCCTCCAACTCCAGGTGGATACACGGTTTCATATCAACGTTGTTGCCGTCGTCCCGACATAATTAACATTATAACACCGGAAGACACTGGCTTGACATTGACTACAAAAATCACGGGTACCAACTCCAATGCACTTGTCAACAGCAGTCCGCGATTCTCCAATTACCCACCATTGGTATTGTGTAACAACGACGATTTGGTTTTCGATCATTCAGCCGTGGATCCCGATGGCGATCAATTGACCTACGAACTGATTACTCCTTTTGCAGGCGCATCCGACAACAATCCGGCTCCTGACCCGGCACCACCACCACCCTACAGTCCTATATTTTGGGTGAACGGTTTTACAGCCGCAAATCCACTCGGTCCGGGTGCCACAATTTCAATCAATCCAACCACGGGCGTCTTAACGGCCAATCCTGAATTAATTGGGATGTTTGTAATTGGAATCCGTGTCAAGGAATTTCGAAATGGTGTGCTTATCGGACAAACAGACCGCGATTTCATTTTCAAAGTGATCAATTGCAACATTACGCTGCAAGCAGAAATAGTACCACAAGACGAGATGGTTACATTTGTTTCCTACTGCGAGGGATCAACAATCACCTTTGAAAACGAAAGCTACGGAGGTACATCCTATCAGTGGGACTTTGGTGTAAATGGCATCTCAACCGATGTTAGTAGTCAATTCGAACCAACCTTCACGTTTCCATCACCCGGGATTTACACGGTTACACTGGTCGTGAATCCAGGCTGGCCATGTACCGACACATCCGTTCAAGTATTTGAAGTGAACGAACAACTCAGCGTCAACTACACGGTGGAAGACTCCGTCTGTTTCAACGGCAACTCCTTGGATTTCAACGGTTCATTTAACGGTCCGAATGGAACAACCTTTGCGTGGGATTTTGGATCGAATGGGATACCAACGACTTCCACTTCGCTAGATGTCAATGATGTTACGTTTTCAAGCACTGGGTTTATTCCTGTCACGTTGACCGCCACGTTTGGTACATGTGTTCGCGTGCGAGAAGATTCGATCTATATCTACCCCAACTCTCAAGCCAATTTTACATTTCCGTCCAACATCGAGTGTCTGGGACTAACCGTTCCCTTCACAAACACATCGACCAATAACTTACTCAACGCCTGGGATTTTGGTGTAAATGGAATTACAACCGATGTTAGTAACCAACTGAATCCCAATTACACCTTTCCTGCCGGCGGAACATACAACATCACATTGATTGTTAACAACAACAATAGCTGTTTTGATACCATCCAGCAACAGATCACGATTTACGAACCGCTTCTCGTTTCCTTTACGCACAATGATTCGCTTTGCGTCACCAACAATAGTTTTGATTTTGACGCCACATATTCAGGTCCGAGCATCACGCAATTGAATTGGAATTTTGGTAACAACGCATCGATTCAAACATCGTCGAACGAAGACGTATTTAATGTCGTTTTTGATACATCTGGAATCTTTACCGTCAGTTTGACCGCCTCGTTTCTCACTTGTTCCCAAACGGCTACTTCGGAAGTAACTGTTTTTAGGGAACCCGCGATCAACTTCGAAATTGCACCCGGTTTACAATGTGCGCCGTTTTCAGCGCAATTTATTGATTTAAGTATTTCAGATACGCCCATCTTGTACTTTTGGGACTTTGGCGACGGTAATACCTCCAACGCACAAAATCCGACCCATGTGTACACCAATCCAGGAATCTACAACGTAGAACTTTCGATCGTAACCCTCGAGGGCTGCGTCGACACGTTGTCGCTTTACAAACCCGACTATGTAAACGTTCGTC
>JACCDZ011849362.1_pt1 | contig 12445 bp, 16 predicted proteins | sample 7449551 | NCBI WGS metagenome assembly JACCDZ01 (sample SAMN15323452, study PRJNA562643) | freshwater metagenome | isolation source: river surface water | place: USA:Blue River Watershed | collected 2017-08-18
AAGAGTTTTTACTCATTATCTGCCTTTCGTCGATGCGCTTGACCAGCGCTCAAGATACCTCAGCACGCTCATACAGGGCAACACATTCGATGTGATGTGTCATTGGAAAGAGATCAAAAGCACGCAAGTCAGCCAGTGAATAACTGTGATCTTGGAGATATGCGGTATCTCTGGCCAGGGCGGCAGGGTCGCATGCAACATAAATAATCGCCCGCGGATTAAAAGCGCAAATCTGCGCAATAACATCCTTGCCGGCACCCTCACGTGGAGGATCTAGAACCACCACATCTGCTGAGGAAATCCTTGGCAGAAGTTTTGCTACATCGCCTGTCGCAATTGTGATGTTCTTGTGCTGAGAAAAGTTTCTACGGGCATCTTCAGTTGCGACCTTGCTTCCTTCAATAAGATCGACGTGACCAGTTGGCCCCACTTGATCAATGATTGCAGCCGTGAATAATCCAACACCGCCGTAAAGGTCCAACACATGTTCGCCCTGTTGCAACTGAGCAAACTCTAAAATTGTTTTCGTCAATAGTTCTGGTGCTTGTTTGTGGCTTTGCCAAAAAGCTTCCTGACTGACTTCAAGAGTTCTGCCAGCAACATTTTCATGAAGTACGGCAGGGCCTTCAGTGACTCGGGCTTTTTCTTCTCCACGAGTTGGAGCCAATGCAATAGTTCGTTCACCCGTATTTGAAGCGCTGATTTCTACTCGCACATCACCTTTAAGTGGTCGTGCTGCGATTTCAGAAAATTGCATCGTATCGACACAAATGATGCAGTTATCAACTGGAGCAATCGAATGTGACCTTGATTTATAGAAACCAAGTTTTCCATTGCGGTTTGTGGTGGCAATTGCACGGGTTCTCCATCCAATAGGGTCTCCCACTTCTTTTACCTCAACCTGTAAATCCATCTTTGCAATTCTTGAGAACTGCTCGGTGATGACATCTGATTTGAGCTTTCGCTGATGGACAGGTGAAATATGCTGGAAGTCGCAACCCCCGCATCCTGCTCGGTGCGAAAACTTGCATGGCGGATCGACTCGAAACTCTGATGGTTGAGAAACGGAAACCACATCGGCTCGATTGAAGGAAGAGCCGGTACTTGTGATCTCGATGGTGCACAACTCGCCGGGTATTGCGTGTCTAACAAAAATAACAGCCCCTTCGTGGCGGGCGATGAAATGGCCTCCGTGTGCAACCTTTTCAATACTGACTTCGATTAAATCGCCGATTTTTAGGGCTGAACTCTTGTTTGATGCCCTGGATGCAAGTTTATGGGTGTAAGTTACTTCCTGTGCACGTAGTCATCATGGGTTGCGGTCGAGTTGGTTCATCACTCGCCATTGAACTCGAAGCAGCCGGACATACCGTTTCAGTCATCGATCAGGCTCGCGAAGCTTTTCGCCGCTTAGGTCCAAACTTCAAAGGCCGCACCGTTACAGGTGTTGGTTTTGATCGAGACACTCTTTTAGAGGCAGGCATTCAAGATGCTGATGCCTTTGCTGCAGTTAGTAATGGCGATAACTCCAATATTTTGGCGGCACGTGTTGCTCGCGAGACTTATGGCGTTCACAATGTTGTCGCACGTATTTACGATCCAGGTCGTGCCGAGATCTACCAACGCCTAGGTATCCCAACTGTTGCAACTGTTTTGTGGGCAACAGATCAAATCTTGCGTCGACTTGCCCCTGAAGGCTCTCGCTCTGAATGGCGCGATGCCACAGGAATGGTGCAGCTGTGTGAAGTTCATCCTCAAGAGGATTGGTATGGACGCCCTACCCTGCTTATTGATCAATTGACCCCTGCTCGCGTCGCCTTTATTACACGTTTAGGTGAAGGCTTGATTCCTGACGAGCACACAGTTTTGCAACAAGGCGACCTTGTTCATGTGATGGTCTCTGATTCAGATGTAGCACGTACTGAAGAGATTCTTGCAAGCACTCCGGAAGGTGAACGAGCATGAGAATCGCTATCGCAGGTGCCGGAAATGTAGGTCGAGCGATCGCTCGCGAACTCTTGGATAATGGTCATCAAGTCTTGCTGATTGATAAAGATCCAAAGGCGCTCAAGCTAGAAAGCGTCCCAGATGCTGAATGGCTCATGGCTGATGCGTGCGAAATTACCTCGCTCGATAATGCTCATCTCAATAACTGCCAAGTTTTGGTTGCTGCAACTGGAGATGACAAAGCTAATTTGGTGACCTCTTTGCTCGGTAAGACCGAATACGGAGTTCCACGCGTTGTTGCTCGAATCAACCACCCAAAGAATGAATGGCTATTTGATTCATCATGGGGCGTGGATGTTGCAGTATCGACTCCACGCATCATCGCAGCCCTTGTAGAAGAAGCTGTCAGTGTTGGAGATGTTGTTCGCTTGTTCTCCTTTAGAAAGGGTCAAGCAAACCTTGTTGAATTAACTCTTCCAGATGGATCTGCGTGTATTGGCAAGACGGTTGAAGAGATTGAGCTTCCAGAAAACGCAGCCCTAGCCGCAATCGTGCGTGATGGACGAGTAATCACCGCTAAGGCACATGATGTTTTTGCTGCTGGAGATGAACTTCTATTTGTTGCTTCAGCAGATGCAGAAGCTCAGATTAAATCCTGCTTTATCTCTTAATCCGTTACTTTAACCGCAGGTGGTCCTGATTTAATGACCAACCAGGTTCCATAGGCTGCAGCAAAAAATAATGGATACCCCATGGCAAGATTTACAGTTCCTAAAAGGTTCACATTTCCGCTCTTATAAATTGGATACTGAACCGCAATTCTTGAGAAGAACATTGCAACCCAAATCCAACTTGCTTTGATGTACATCTTCTTGCGAGCCGGGTGGTTGCGCCAGGTGAAGTTTTCTCCCAGCAGCGGTCCGAGGACCACACCTAAAATTGGCCAGCCCGCTAAGTTGGCAATGAGATACACAGTTCCGTATCCAAGGTTTGTGAGTAATTTTGGAATATAGAAATCGGTTGCATTACCGCTTCGGTTGGCAAAGTACGCACAAATCAAAACACCAATAACACCCGAAACCGAGTGTTGAATTGTGTCCTTTTTGATCAAACGAATTATTGCCAGAAATAGCGAGAGTGCTAATGCAGCCCAGATAGCGTTATTGACATCTTTAGTTACATTGAACACAACCAGGAAAACAATTGACGGAACGCCTGAATCAATTAACCCTTTTTTGCCGCCAAGGGCATTTACTACCTTGTCGCGGTCCTCGTGATGTTGACTCATGAACGGCCTGTCGATCCAAAGCCACCAGCGCCACGTCCAGAACCAGGTAGTTCGGTTACTTCTACAAACTCAGCGCGCTCTACTTTTTGGATTACTAATTGTGCGATGCGATCACCCTTTTTAAAGGTAATTGATTCCTGCGGATCGTGATTGATCATGATGCACTGTAACTCTCCTCTGTAACCCGCATCTACAGTTCCGGGAGCATTCACCATCGTTACTCCATGCTTAATTGCTAGACCAGAACGTGGATGAACAAAGGCGGCGTATCCATCGGGCAAAGCGATCGATATTCCCGTTGGAACAAGTGCGCGCTCTCCTGGCTTTAAGGTGATATCGATACGCGAAACAATGTCAGCTCCAGCATCTCCCCCTTTTGCATATCGTGGCAGCGGGATGGATTCATCCAGACGTGTGATTAAAACTTGGACATTGCTCATGGTTATGGATTCACTCCGAAAGTTGGATCAACAAATGCCATGAGCTCGGGAGTTTTTGAAATCTCCTCGAGATACTCTTTTGGTGCGTTATTCATAAAGTGATCCATCGGAACAACGATGTACAGCGCCGCGGCTTTAACTGCGATTTCACCATCTGCAGAATTAAGTCGACCAATCGCTGATGTGTAGACCTTGCGATCTACTTGACCAGTAATTTCAGCGGTGATGTGCAAGGTGCTACCCATCGGAACCGGCTTAAGAAAATCGGTTTCTAACCGTCCCGTGACCGCCGGTGCGCGAAGTAACCACATTAACTTTCCTAACGCCTCATCAAAGGCCAGAGAAAGCAATCCACCGTGAGCTAAACCTGGAGCGCCTTGATGATTTTCTGTCACCGTGAACTCTGCGGTGATATCCAAGCCTTCGCCTGCATATGCGACAAGATGCAAACCTGTTGGATGGAGATCACCACATCCAAAACAGTGACCAAAGTGTGAAGGGATTTTGCTACCGACCGCCGGTGCCAAAGGATGGCGTTGCGGGATTGGTGCTCCTTCAGGAGCGGTCGTACTTGGAATACGTGCCATGCCTCAACTTTACTCCTTCAATATCCGATACGGTAATCCCCATGCGAGATAAAGGTATGCGATACAAAGAAGTGATCCGTGCGCCACTTTGGCTGATCGCCTTTGTCTACTTTCTCTTCTTATCTATGGTTGTGTCGATTTGGGCGGCGCTAGGAAACACACCAGCGTTGGTCACCTTCGGAGTGCTAACCGCATGGATTGTTTTCTTGTACTTTCGAACAGCTTTAACAATTCGGGTAGATGAAAGCTATTTGTATGTCGGTACCGCAAAAATTGAGCATTCATTTATCGGCTCCACGACTGCGCTTAGTAGCTCAGAGTTAAAGCTGATTCGCACACGTGATGCAGATCCATCGGCTTATCTAGCAATTAGGTTTTGGGCAAGCAAAGCGATCAAAGTTGAAGTTCACGATAGTAGAGATACAACTCCCTATTGGCTGATATCTAGCAACAACCCACAGAGATTAGTTGAAGCGCTTAAGAGTTAATTGCACTCTTTACAAACAGCTTTAGCGCCTTCACCCTTGGCTAACTGAGTGATGTGATGAACCAAGAAGCAACGTGAGCATGTGAACTCATCAACCTGCTTTGGAACAACTCGTACCGCAAGCTCTTCACCTGAAAGATCAGCACCTGGAAGTTCAAGGTTCTCAGCTGCTTCAGCTTCATCAACATCGATTTGACCGGATTGAGCATCAACGCGCTTGGCCTTGAGTTCTTCTAGAGACTCCTCATGAAGTTCCTCATCAGTTTTTCTGGGTGTGTCGTAATCTGTTGCCATTGCTCTCACCACCTTTTCAATCTCTCGAAGTAAATGAATCAAATTGTGCTTGCGGGCGCATCATGGCGCACTTGGGGCCATTCACCTCTTATAACCCTCGGCGTGTCGGGTTTATTCCCCGCTTATTGCTGAGATTTTTCAATACGTTGCGCCAAGCCCCCATCAACCCGCGCATGGATCGACGTTCCTTCAGCGATGTACTGCTCGGAAAAAATCTCACCCCGTTCATGGATTGCGTGCACAAGATCGCCTCGGTCATATGGAATCACGACATTAATTTCCACTGATGGTCGAGGCAATGAATTTTCAATGGCATGCAACAAACCTTCAATTCCAAAACCTGTGCGAACTGAGAACGCATAGCTATTAGGTTCCTTGCGCAAGATCTCCATAATCACATGAGGATCGGCAATATCGACCTTATTAATCGCGATGATTTCAGGAATGTCCTTGCCACCGATTTCATCAATTACCAGGCGAACAGCTCTGATTTGTTCAAAAGGATCAGGGTGAGAGCCATCAACAACATGAACGATCAAATCAGATTCAGAGACTTCTTCAAGTGTTGATTTGAATGCGTCAATCAATTGATGTGGCAGGTGTCTAACAAATCCAACGGTGTCGCTGAGTGTGTAAATACGACCATCACTTGTTTGAGTCTTACGTACCGTGGGGTCAAGAGTTGCAAAGAGTGCGTTTTCAACTAAGACACCGGCATCAGTTAATTTGTTTAATAAAGAGGATTTACCTGCATTTGTATAACCTGCGATTGCTACAGATGGAATATTGAAGCGACGGCGCTCTTGTCGCTTGGTGTCTCGCGAGACCTTCATCTCGGCAATTTCACGGCGAAGCTTGGCCATCTTGTCTCGAATACGGCGTCGATCTGTTTCGATTTTAGTTTCACCCGGTCCACGTCCACCGATGCCGGCACCACCTGCTGCTCGTCCACCGACCTGGCGTGAAAGCGAGTCACCCCAACCACGTAATCGTGGAAGCAGGTATGCGATCTGCGCTAGTTCAACTTGGGCCTTACCTTCTTTGCTCTTTGCATGCTGAGCGAAGATATCCAAAATCAAAGCGGTGCGATCAACAACCTTTACTTTAAGTTTGTCTTCCAGCTGTCGAAGTTGTGAGGGAGAAAGCTCTCCATCGCACACAACTGTATCCGCACCAGTAGATGCAACCACCTGCTTTAATTCTGTGACCTTACCTGAACCAATATATGTAGCTGGATCAGGTTTATCGCGACGCTGAATCAAACCTTCCAAAACTTCTGAACCTGCGGTTTCTGCTAGCGCTTTTAACTCTGCTAAAGAGTTTTCAGCATCCTTAATTGTTCCTTCAGTCCACACGCCGACCAAGACAACACGTTCTAATTGAAGCTGGCGATATTCGGCTTCGGAAATATCCTGAAGTTCAGTTGAAAAGCCCTGAACCCGTCGCAAAGCATGACGCTCAGATAGCTCCTGAGACTGATCGGAGTGTTGATCCTCTTCGCTTGCATCAAATTCAGCTGCTACCCGTGCGCTTTCTTTTAGCAGTCTTTCAAACTCTAAATCAAAATCCTTACTCAACTAGAAACCTCGAGATATCAACATCTCTGATTAACACCGCAGGACCAGTAAGGGTGGCGTTGGAGTGCCCGTCAATAGAAACTTCCAAACGTCCTCCTGGTGGATTGATAATCCACGTTGCAGGAAGTTTTCCCTTGGTGTGCAGCGTTGCAGCTAAAGCGACTGCGCAAGTTCCGGTGCCGCATGAACGAGTTTCTCCAGATCCTCTTTCAAAAACTCGCATCTGGATTGAATTTCCTTCGGTGATCTGTACAAACTCAACATTGACGCCTTCTGGATAAGAATCTCGTGGGCGTACAACTGGCGGCTCTTTCAGTTCACCTATCTGAGCCATGTCTTCAACAAATACAACGGCATGAGGATTTCCGACGCTTATGTTGTAGCCATTCCAAATATGCCCATTAGTTGCGGCGGTGATCGCTTCGCTTTCATCGGTGACCTGCCCCATGTTGACAGAAATATCATCGGTCAAAGGAACACGAAGATGTTTGATTCCGTCCCGTGTATTGATCGGGAAAATACCCTCTGGTTGATGACCGCGTTCGACAAGATAACGTGCCATTACTCGAATTCCGTTGCCGCACATTTCAGCCAATGATCCATCTGCATTGCGATAATCCATAAACCATTTACCGTCTCGCTTAATCATGCGAATCAAACCATCTGCGCCGATTCCAGTTTCTCGGTTACAGATAGCTGCGGTTTGAGAGGTCGTGATTGATTGCTCATCGTTTGGGTCAAAAATTAGAACAAAGTCATTTTCTGTCCCGTGGCCATATGTTGCAATCATGGTATTTAGTTTATCGATTCGAGGATGCGCTCGAGAGAGTTCTGTACTGGTGAGATCCATGTAATGCGCTCATCTCGTGAGAACCAGGTCTCTTGACGACGTGCATACTGACGAGTCGCTCGTTTGGTCTCTTCCTTTGCCTCTTCTTCAGTAACTTTGCCTTCGATCTGTGCGATCACTTGGGCATAACCCAAAGCGCGCTGAGCGGTAACACCTTGCATGATTCCGGCGGCTAACAACTTTTCGGCTTCCTGAACCAAACCCTCTTGCCACATGTGTTCTACCCGAAGCGAGATTCGCTCTGACAGAGTGTCGCGATCCATTACAAGGCCAAATTGCTGGGCGTATGGGTAACGCGAACTTTCTTCGCGAGGAAGATTAGCAGTGAAGGGTTTACCAGTTATCTTGATGACCTCTAGTGCACGAATAACACGTCGAGAGTTTGCTTTATCAATAGCAAGTGCCGCAGCAGGATCGAGCTTTTCTAATCGTTCAAAAAGCGGAGCAATTCCCTTTGTAGCAAACTCAAGCTCTAGTTCGGCGCGGACAACTGGGTCGGTATCTGGAAAGTTGAGTTCATCCAAAATCGCCTTGATGTACAGACCTGTTCCGCCAACGATGATGGCATCTTTTCCTCGCTCATGGATATCTGAAATCACATTTCGAGCCTTCTCTTGATACCAGGCAACATTTGCATCCTGATTTACTTCAAGTAAATCCATCATGTGGTGGGGTATACCTTTTTGTTCATCATGAGAAATCTTGGCGGTTCCGATATCCATACCTTTGTACAGCTGCATTGAATCTGCATTGATTATTTCGGCGTTGATCTCTTGAGCTAATCTGACCGCCAAATCACTCTTGCCTGTAGCTGTGGCTCCACAAATAACAATCAGTCTCATCGCTTAACCGTTGGGATGCCAAGCATTGTTGCCGCTGGTCCTGGATTTTCAGTCCTTGTTTGATGAGCTTGCGCTCCCCTAGTTTGTCGCACAGATAAAGGCTCACCAATTAAGTAATGGGCAGAAGCTTCAGCGATCTTTACCTCAACTTCATCGCCAGGGCGAGCTACAAACTTATTATCAAAGTGGACCAACCTAAAGTCCTGACTGCGTCCGGTTAAGCGTTCCTGTGCTTCATCGCGACGACCTTCGTAATCTCCGACAAGCACCTTATGAATTGTTCCGATCGCCTCTTGATTAACTGAAAGCGAAATACTTTGTTGGTGATTATGTAGGCGTGTATAACGCTCACCAACAATCTCAGGCAAGACTTGATCCGGCATTGTTGCCGCCGGCGTACCTGGACGCTTGGAGTATTGATAGGTGTAAGCGGCGGTAAAGCGAGCTGTAGAACAAAGATCTAAGGTCGCTTGAAAATCCTCTTCAGTTTCACCAGGAAAACCAACGATGATGTCAGTTGTGATTGCTGCATGCGGGATTGCACTTCGAACGCGATCTAGGATTCCCAAGTATCTGTCGGTGCGATAGGAACGACGCATCTGCTGCAGGATTCGATCGGAACCAGATTGCAACGGCATATGAAGATGTGGCATGACGTTGGGAGTCTGGGCCATTGCTTCGATGACATCATCGGTAAAGTCGCGAGGATGAGGCGACATAAAACGGACGCGTTCTAGTCCATCGATCTCTCCACATTTACGTAATAATTTGGCGAAGGCTTGGCGATCTCCGAAATCAACTCCGTAAGCATTTACATTTTGGCCAAGCAAGGTAATTTCAATAACACCTTGATCGACTAAAGCCTTTACTTCAGACAAAATATCGGCTTCGCTGCGGTCTTTTTCTATTCCACGCAAAGCTGGAACGATGCAAAAGGTGCAGGTGTTATTGCAACCAACAGATACTGAAACCCATGATGAAAAGGCTGACAAACGTCGAGCCGGCAGGGTCGAAGGAAAGTGTTCCAACGCTTCCAGGATTTCGATCTGCGACTCTTCTTCAATGCGGGCTCGCTCTAGTAGAACCGGCAAAGAACCAACATTGTGTGTACCAAAGACAACATCAACATATGGAGCCTTTTTCAAAATGGTCGCTTGATCCTTTTGGGCAAGACATCCACCGACCGCAATCTGCATATTTGGGTTGGCTTTTTTGATGGGAGCCAAGAAGCTGAGATTTCCGTACAGCTTGTTATCTGCATTTTCGCGGACTGCGCACGTATTGAACACAACAATGTCTGCTTGTTCGCCTTGAGCTACTGGTGCAAACCCCGCCTCATCCAACAAACCTGCGATTCGCTCGGAGTCGTGGACATTCATTTGGCAGCCGTAGGTTTCGACTGTGTATGTTCGTGTCATAGTTGCGAGATTGAATACTTCAGAGTTGTTCGATCGATAACCAACATCTGATGATTATCCAGATGTTCCCAATCTGTATTGCCCCATCCGGTTGATGCGATTAAGAAATCATCTCCACGTTGAGTAAAACGAAGCTCGTAATGGTCAGGCCCGCTCCATTCGCTTTTGTTTTCTTCATTAAACTCACATACCGCGATCAATGTATCTGGCGTCTGTACCATAATATTTAATGCAGAGTAATCAGCGATCGCACGAATCTGATTAACGATTGCGCGAACACCTTCGACTAAGCCAAGTTCATCGACTCGTGACAGCAAAGCATAGAAAAATCGCTCACTATCTGTAGTTCCAGTTATTAACTGCTTGTACTTTTCACTAATGAACTGCTCGGCGGAATCTGCGGGACGAATCGTTCCGTTATGCATGAAAGTGGTTGTGCCACATGTAAATGGGTGGTTGTTATCTATGTCTACGGTTATTCCCTTTGAGGCAAGGCGCAGATGGAAAAGCGCTCCGCTAGTTTCCAGACTGTGGCCGGTTTGGGTTAAAAGCTCGCTTTCTTTGGCAGCCTTTGTATCTTTAACGACTTCACCATCGTGGCCGATACCCCAACCATCCTTGTGCTCGGCAGATAGAGCTACAAAGTTTTCAAACTCTGATCCCACAACATCGTAAAAACTCTTACGTTCAAGTGATGTAAAGGCTAGCAATCTGCACATAGGGCAACTCTACTTGATGGCTAGAGATTCTTCTTTGCGCGCTCTACTGCTTGAGCTGCGCGCCACTTTGCAATTTCGCCGTGATTTCCACTGAGTAAAACTGGCGGAACCTCAAGATCACGCCATACAGATGGCTTGGTGAAGTTTGGATATTCAAGATATCCCTCTTCATTATGTGACTCTTCAGCTAATGATTCAGGGTTACCAAGTACCCCCGGAATCAAACGGGTAATTGCTTCAATCATCACAAGGGATGCAACTTCTCCCCCGCCTAAAACATAATCACCTATAGAAACCTCGTGTACACGAAAATTCTTGTTTTCATAATGTTGGCGAACGCGATCATCAATGCCTTCATAGCGACCGCAAGCAAATACAAGATGCTTTGATTGTGAGAAATGCGCAGCCATTGGTTGATCAAATCGCTTGCCAGCAGGAGTCAAAATGATGAGGTCGGTCTCGGGGCTCATCAATGGATCTAATGCCTTTCCCCAAACTTCAGGAAGCATCACCATTCCTGCGCCACCACCATATGGAGTGTCATCAACGGTGTTGTGATTGTCGGTAGAGAATGAACGAAGATCGTGGATACCGAATTCAACTAAACCTTGATCTTGCGCCTTACCTAGTAGGGAAAGCTGCAAAGGTGCAAAGTAATCAGGAAAAATGGTTACTGCATCGATCTTCATTGCATAACCCCTGTTATTGCTGGAGGAATAACAACAACCTTCTTGTGTGCGATATCGACAGTAGGCACTAGTTGATGAACAAAAGGAATTAACTGTTCGCCATTAGGCGTTTTAATTGCGAGTAAATCTTGACCCGGAAGATTGATGACATCTGAGACTTCGCCAAACACATCCCCATTTTCAAGAACCGCTTGGCAGCCAATTAGCTGAAGGACGTGATACTCATCTTCATCTTCGCTGACTTCATTGATATCGACATCGGCGTACAACAAAGTGTTTCGTAGCTTTTCAACGCCGTTTCGATCAGTTATTCCCTCAAAGCCAAGTAACAAGATTCCGTTGTGAACGCGACCAGAGATGATCTTGAGATCGCCATGAGAGTCTGTTAGAACTGTTGCACCAATGGCAAAGCGACGATCAGGTTCATCTGTACGAACCTCTATCGTCGCCTCACCAAGAATTCCGTGAGCGCGACCAATTCGCCCCACGAGCAAACGCATTGTTAGCGAACTTCGTCGGTCTCGATGAGATCGACGCGGACTGTGCGTCCTGCGAGCGCACTTACAACTGTGCGAAGTGCTTTTGCGGTACGACCATTACGACCAATGACCTTGCCGATATCTTCAGGGTTAACACGCACCTCTAAAGTTGTTCCGCGACGTCCGCTCTTTTCAGCGACAACGACATCATCAGGGTTATCGACGATTCCCTTGACCAAATGCTCTAGGGCTTCATCCATCATGGCTACTCTGCAGCCGCTTCTTCTGCTGGAGTTTCTACAACTTCAGACACAACTTCTGGAGTCACATCTTCAGCTGGAACCTCTGCCACAGCTTCGTTTGCTACTGGCTCGGACACTTCAACAACAGGGTTCGCCTTAGCTGCAAGCTTCTCCTGTGCCTTCTTCTTCAATGTTGTTGCGCCTTCTGCAGGTTCTGCAGCCGCTGCCTTCATTGCTGCTTCGTAAGCAACGACCTTTCCTGGCTTTGGAGCTGCAACTTTAAGAGTTCCTTCAGTTCCAGGAAGACCCTTGTGCTTCTGCCAATCTCCAGTCACCTTAAGCAAAGCCTCTACAGCTTCAGATGGTTGTGCGCCAACGCCGAGCCAGTACAGAGCGCGCTCTGAGTTGATCTCAATAAGTGATGGCTCTTGTCCTGGTACGTAGCGACCAATCTCTTCGATTGATAGACCATTACGTGCCTTGCGTGAGTCTGTAACTACAACGCGGAAAAATGGTGTGCGGATTTTGCCCATGCGCATTAAACGAATTTTTGTAGCCAAGAAAGTTGTACTCCTGTAAATGTGTG
>JACCDZ010315954.1_pt1 | contig 12443 bp, 13 predicted proteins | sample 7449551 | NCBI WGS metagenome assembly JACCDZ01 (sample SAMN15323452, study PRJNA562643) | freshwater metagenome | isolation source: river surface water | place: USA:Blue River Watershed | collected 2017-08-18
CTTGAGATCGTGGACGTCCGCGTCGAGCAGATCTCGGGCCAATGGTCATGGGTCGTGGAGGTAAGGAGAGCCGCGATCGAGCAGTGGGGGTCGCAGCCGTGCGCCGGACGCTGATTGACTGGGCGGCTCACCACAGCAATGTGCTCATCGCCTTCGCCGTGGGGATGGCCGCTCACGCCTTCTACTTGGACGCCTTCGGCTGGGCAGGGCTCGCACTGTCGGCGCCGCAGGCCTTCGCAGTCTCGTACCTCGCCGACCTTCTGGACCGCTGGCAGGCAGCCTAAGCGGCCACGGATTTCATAGTGCCGTTGCTTTTTTGCGATCGTGGGAGGATCGCGCCATGACCATCGAAAACAAGCCCATGCCCACGGAAGCCCCCGTGATCACAACCGACTTCGTTCGAGTCGAAGAAGCCGGTGACGTGCTCGCGACACTCTGCCACGGAGCTTCCAGAAAGGCCGGATGGTGGACCGATCTTCAGACCGGTGAGCCGCTCGACGCTCGCAAACTGGTTCCCGAGAAGATCGCCCTGTGCCACTCGGAACTGAGCGAGGCCCTCGAAGGGCACCGCAAGGGGCTGATGGACCACAAACTGCCGCAGTTCGAGATGCTGGCCGTCGAGCTCGCCGACGCGATCATCCGTATCGCCGATCTGGCCGGCGCGCTGGACCTCCCCCTCGGCCGAGCCCTCGCGGAGAAGATGCAGTTCAACGCGAGCCTGGCGGACCACAAGGTCGAGAACCGCCGGGCAGCCGGTGGCAAGGCATTCTGATGTCGTCTTCACCGGCAGATGTGGGGCAAGGCGAGGTCGCCGCGAAGAAGAGCCGCATGGCCTCGGTGCTCAGCCTCGAGGTGCTGGCGCTGCTGTCGCTGTCGGTCGGCTTCGCGTTCCTGCTCTACACGCTGATCTCTCTCGCGGGAACCTTCGGTTGCTTGGCCAAGGTCAATGCCGTCTGGCCGAGCAACCAGGCTCCCGAGTGGGAGTTCAGCATCACCACCGGGTGCCTCGTCAACATGGGTGGGAACTGGATCCCGGTGACCAACTTCCGGAGCGCGCCGTGACCGAACAGAAGAAGCCAGACATCACGGCGATGATTGCGTGCGTGCGGCGCGAACTCGCCATGCGCCAGCGGGTCTACCCGGCATGGGTCAGCAAAGGGCGGATGTCCCAGGCCGAGGCGGATCGCGAGACGAACACCATGATGGCCATCCTGGCGACCCTTGAGCGCAAGGAGTCGCCGCCGTCGCCCGGCCCGGGCCCGAGCGACGCACAGTGCGAGGAGATCCTGGCGCTGTTCGTGCCCGCCCTGGTGCGAGATGGCCTGACCGGGTTCCGGCGCCACGCATCCTACGAGGCAATCCGCTCCATCTTGGTTGCGGCTGAATCATGATGGCGCCCCTCTGGCGGAAGGCCGCCGCCTTCATAGCGGCCCGGCCGACCCTGGTCGACTGGATCGTCCGGCGGGCTCAGCGCACGCCCTACTACCCGATCAAATCGCAGGACGGGCAGGACGTCTACATGGGGCGCTGGTGGCTGTTCAACCCGTACGGGAAGGACGATCAGGGCGAGATCGTGCCCGCCCGCTGGTCCTGGCTGCCCAGCATCCGGATCCACCACATCATGCGGCCGGACAACGACCGGCACCATCATGACCATCCTTGGAACGCCAGGACGATCGTGCTCCGCGGCTGGTATCTCGAAGAGAGGCAGGAGGAGGGACAGCTCGAGCTCTACGCTCGCATGCCTGGATACACCGGACGGCTGATGTTCGGGCAGTACCACCGAATCGCGGATGTCTCGCCCGGTGGGGTCTGGACGCTGTTCATCACCGGGCGCAAGCGCGGGACATGGGGATTCGACGTCGGCGGACGCAAAGTGCCGTGGAGTGAGTACCTGGCCGCGGCAGAGCGCGCCGAGAGCCAAGCCAAGGAGGTCACCCATGGTTGAGCCGACCAACTACCCGTTGCAGTGGCCGGACTTCGTGCCGAGGACGGATGTCCGCCGAGACTCCGGCCGATTCAACACCCGGACGATCGGCGGCCGGCTGGGCACGCGGGCCAAGTGATCGGCACGACGATGACGTTTCTGGAGCCGATGAGCATCGTTCGCCGGAAAGGCAAGCGCTGACCAGCCTGTCGGTCAGCGTAAGGTCAAGATCCTCAATTCACCACCCAAGTAGGGCGACTCAAATGTCCAGAACCAAGACCGCCGCGACCGACGTCCAGAGCGCGCCGACGGCGAGCACCAACGTGCAATCCGCTCCGACAGCGAGCGATGTGTATCCGAGCTCGTCGCCCAGCTCGAGCGTCGCGGCAGGCGAGGCCGGTGCGGACGGTGCGGACGGTGCGTCACCGGCCGCCGCCGAAGGGATTCGGGCTGAGACAGTCGAACTCTCGACTCTCTCGACTTCGTACGTCGACGTCCAGGCCGCGGCTGCCGGCGCCGTCCAGGGCCTGCTGGCTGCTCGGGTGGTTTCGCTGGAGGCGCTGCTGCAGGATGACGTCGCCGTCGACAAGGTGGCCAGGGCCGCCGCGCGCATCGCCATCCGGCTGGATACGGTGCTGGACGAGGAACTGGCCCAGGCATCGCTCAATGGCTGAGCCCACGGCACTGATCCGGGCTCCTGGCAGTGAGGCCCGGCGGTTGGCTGCCCAGGCGGCCAGCCTCGAGCAGCAGGCCGCGGTCGACCAGTCGGCCGTGCCTCCCGAAGAGGCCGAGAACATGGGCTTGATGGCGGCAGTTGCGGCGACGCTGGACGCTCCGGTGGGGCAGCAGGCCGGTGCCGGTGGTGAGGCGCAATGACCTCGCGGATTCTCTTCGTTGCGGTCGAGGGCGTGTTGACGTCAGCCAGGAGCGCGGTCGGATTGGGCGGGACCCCGACTGGCGCCAACAGCGTTCAGCATTTCGACCAGGCCGCCGTCGGTCTCCTGAGGGCCGCTGCCGCGAAGTGTGATGCGCGGCTGGTGCTCATCGGTGACTGGCGGGAGCGCGTGCCGCATCGACGCCTGGCCGTGGCCCTGGGTCTTCCGTTCATCGATGCCGCGCCGATCCGGCCGCCGTCGGCTCGCGGCGCGTTCAGGCTGGAGCAACCGCTCATCCTGGGCATGGAGATCGACGCCTGGCTCGAGGGCCGGGACGATGCTCCGGCGTACGCGATCCTGGAGTCGTCCGGCGACGTTCTGGATGACCAGTTGCCGAATCTGATCCAGACGTCCAGCGACGACGGCTTCTCATGGCAGGACTACGTCGATTTGCTCGGCCTGTTCGATATCGAGCCATGAGCGGTTTGGTGTCGATCCTGTCGCGCGCGGTTCAGCAGATTGCCGAGGCGGCGCCATCCGATGATGCTGGGTCGGCAGAGGCGCTCCAAGGGATCGCGCGCCGCGCACTCAGCGACGTCGCCGCCGCAGGTTTCGTATTGCCGTCTGCACGGCCATCCGCCCATCGAATCCAGCGGGAGTTCTCCTGTGACGGGAAGATCGGGTATGGGTCGATCGCGAAGGCCAAGAACATCATCGGTGACATGGTCTCGAAGGGCAGGGCGGAGCGGGGCGAGATGACCGCCTACTTCTGCCGGCATTGCCATTCCTTCCATGTCGGCCACGCGGTTGGAAAACGGGCCCTCCGAGGCGTCCCAGCCTAGGGCCTACTGCAGTTGTCTCCTCACTGACTGGTCGTCGGTGATTAGCCCGGTCCGGTTCGCCCCGACCGGGCTTCTTCTTTCTGGGGAAAAGTCGGCGATCTGAGCCAGACAGCGGGCAGCACCATCGCTCGATGGCTGCCATCCAGATCACCGGCGAAGACGTCCTCGGCATGACCCAGCATTGGCTGGGCACGCCCGTGTGCGGCTATCTCGGCTCCGACTATGGGTCGGACCTCAAGGCGCTGCTCCAGCAGCCTCAGTCGGCTGTCAATGCCGATGCGGTGATCCCGAAGCTCCGGTCCGATGTGCCGGTCCTGAACATGTTGGACGACCAGGCTGTCGAGCTCTACTGGCGCGACGAAGGCATCGACCGAAAGTGGCTGGTGATCGGCGTCGGCGGGCAACTGATCGTTGCCGGTGAATCCGCGCGCCCCATTCGAACCACGAAAGGGGGCTGACCGGTGTTCACCAAGCAGGACTTCCAGGCTGCGATCGCCAACAACATCACGAACTATCAGGTCGCCGCCGCGTACTACCAGGCCGGGGATCCTCGTCTGCTCGCCCAGTTGGACGCAATCGCGACGATGCTCGCGATGCTCTCGCAGCAGGTCGAGGTCGCCGGCCTGGAGCCATTCATCAAGTCGCGGGACGCCACGGTCCTGGCCGATGCGGCGCTCAAGGGCGTGCTCCCTTTCGCGACCCCGGCCAAGGCGGTCGTGATGGCCCAGAACCCGACCGAGCGCGCGTATCTGATCGCCGCGGGCCGCGTGATTCTGGACAGCGCGGGCCGGCCCTGGGTCGTCGAGCAGCCGGTAAGCGTGCCGGCAGGCGGGTCCGCCGGCGTCGCGGTGATCCAGCGCACCGAGCGCACATACCAGCACTCGATCTCCGAGGCTCGGCCCTTCTACTCGATCCAGGTCGTGGAGCCGCCCGAGGATCAGTTCATGGTCGAGGTGTCTCTGACGCGCTCGCTCGACTCGGTCCAGTTCAAGTACTCGCCCGACTTCGTCAACGTCGGGCCCGGCGATCTGGCCTTCAACCTTGAGACCGACGAGTACCGCCGGACCTTCATCAAGTTCGGCTACGAGACCACCTGATGCCGATTCAGACCGTCGCGACCTTCCCCCAGCAGTCAGTCACTGGCCAGACGGGCGGCACGAGCACCTATCAACTGCCGTCCATGCCCCTGCCCGGGGATGCCGTCCTCCTGCACTTCGCCAGCCGAGGCTCGACAGCGGCGATTCAGGTCACGGACAACAAGGGGAATGGCGTCTACCGCCTCCTGTCGGCGCTGACGCGGACGGGCACGCAGCAGACCCCGGGAATTGCCGCGCTGGCGATCAAAGCCGGGGTCCAGGTCGGAGACACGGGGGTCCCCTTCGTGCTCACGATCTCTGCGGCCCCGAACACCCGCATCGAGTTCGTGGCTCAGATCCTGAGGAACGTCGACACCGAGAACCCGGTGCGCGACTTCTTGGGCCTGACCTCCGGTGCGACGACAGGAACAGTCTCCCTGATGCTGGCCGGGAACAAGGTCCAAATCGGCGATCGGCTGGGTGCGGTGCTCAACAACGAGGGGTCCGCCGCGAATGTCGGCCTGGCGCCGACCAGCGGGTGGGATGTCCTGGCGCTGCAGAACGACGGCGCCACCAAGCAGGCCATGCTGGCCATGCAGAAGACAGCCACCGTCGCCGGGAACCAGGGGGCGGTGGTTTCCATGGCGGCCGGGCCCGCCGTGGGGATGCTCCTGTTCGCGTTGGCAGAGGCCGGCACCGGCACGCCGCTGGCCGTCGCGAACACGATGGTTCGGCCGATCACCGCTCAGCGAGCCATGGAGGCGGCCGGCGCCGCGGTGGCGCAGACGGTTCGCGCCGAGACGATGGCGCAGTGGCTGAGCTCGCGCATCGGCACGACCTACCACGTCACGGCCGAGAACTCGGTCGGGAAGGTGCTCGACCTTGGGTATGGGGCCGGATCGATTCCGGTCGTGAGCAGCGGCCTGAATGTGCCTCTCGGCTACGCCGCGATCCTGGTGCTGCTCAACGCGGATCTGTCCGTCGGCGACTGGACGCTGTCGGTTCGATCGCTGACGACCAATGTCGTCGTGTCCGGCGCCCTGGGCCTGCCCGCGGCCGGCAAGCCGTTCCGGGCGAGCTATTCGCTCGCACCTGGCCAGGGCATGCGGACCGCGCTGACGCGCTTCGAGTTCGACTCGTCTGTCGGCGGGGTGGTGGGCGACGGCGCCAACCTATACACGGTCCAGACCGCCATCGCCGACAACGTCATGCCGAACGTGCCGGCCGGCTGGTTCCCGGCGCACCCGGTCGTTTCTGCGGTCGGCTCAGCGGCAGACCCTCTCCTTTGGGGCTCGGATGTGTCGCGAGGCCGGACCTCCGCCGAGGTCGTCTGCTACATCCGGGCCAGCGATGGCGGGCCCGATGAGACCGGGTTCTCGTACACGCCAGCGCAGAAGGCGCTGGGGCAGTACCCCTCTGTGCTGTCGGCCGATCTGGTCGCGCTGTTCCCCTGGGCCAACGTGGCCGACGCCTATCAGCGCCGGAACATCGCGCCGAACACGCGCGCGCAGATTCGGCGCATGCGCCTCTACGTGCTTCTGAACGACGGGACGTGGCTCATCGTCAGCCGCACGACTGACGACACTGGCGATCTTGCCTGGGCAGAGCGGACAGGCGACTTCTACAACCACTTCCTCGGCGCCGGCGGCGTCAGCATCCCGTTCAGCGCCGTCTCGACGGACGCGGCGAGCCTTCGCTATGAGTCCTCGGCCAACGGGCGCGGGCTGTCTCTTGGGAAGATGGGCTATGGGGAGGAGGCGATCTCCAGCCCGGTCTCGAACAATCCGGCCGCGCCGCTGCGGCGATACGGGACTTTCCTCTGGAACCTATGGCCACTGAACACGTACCGGCGCAGTCGGTCCGAATGGGAATCCCAGGTCCGTGGAACGATGGTCACGATCGAGGGCCGGCTGATCCTCAACGACCCTTCGGGGGCGGATGACCGAGCCAGTAGCGGCCTGATGCTGAATCTCGGGGCCGACTACTACAACGAGACCAAGTCCTTCACGATGATCGCGGAGGCCTATCACAACCGTTGGCGCGGCATGACCAACAGTTGGGAGGTCTACGTCGCAACGGACATCCCGCAATCGGTGATCGCGGCGAACCCGCCGCCGGGCTTCGACGGCAGCACGTCGGACGGTAGCGGCCCCACCACGCCGACCGAGCCGAGCGGCGGCGTCACGATCGCCCAACTGATCGCGCAGCAGACAGCGCATGAGGTCTGGCCGTTCGTCGCCAATCCGGGCCGGCTCTACACCCAGCGGCCGTTCAAGATCACCGAGGAGACCGTCGGGGTCCTGAACTTCAGCCTCAAGGGCAGTGCCCTGATGCCGAGTTGGTTCGCGCCGGTGAACAACCGGGCGACGCTCCTCAACACAGACTTCGGCTGCCTGGTCCCCTGGTGGTTGACTTGCAACCGGCGAACCTCGCAGAGCACGAACACCAACGCGAACTCGAACCCGAATGCGGCCGTCCGGGTGTCCGGGATGCAGTTGCTGATCTGGCGCGGCGGCAACAACTGGGATCCGCCGATCAACGGGACGACGTCCTGGGCCGGCAGCTACGCGAACGATTTCACGACCTTCCAGTCCGGGGCCGAGTACCGCCGCGACGGTTTCGACGTGATCGCGAAGGCCTCGCCGTCTGGGCTGCAGGTCATCCATGGCGGTGGATCGACGGTGGCCAGCGTGAGCAACCCGGACACGGTCAAGGGCGTGGTCTTCCGCGTGCTCATGCAGGCGGTCGACTACCTCACGGGTCAGCCGATCACGGCGATGGTCACGGGCTATTGCGGCGTCGATGCCGTCCCGGTCGGCGGGAGCGCGAACACGTCATTCCAGCCCCAGAACTACGCGCCTGGGCTCGGATCGGCGGCCTTCCTCGAGATCGGGCCGGTCGCGCGCTACTGCAGCTTCACCACGATGACCGCCGAGCAACTGCTGGCGTTCCCGCCGCCCGGGTACTGACCCGCGCGGACACCCGACACACGAACCCATCCAGGTAAGCGATGCCCGGTACCTACAGCCTCCAGTCCGTCGTCAACGATCAGCACCTGCCGTCAGACGCCCTCCCATCGGTGCCGGGATCCGGGACCTACTACCAGCCGCCCGGCGGATCGGCCGTCAATGGCGCGCCTGGCGGTGGCTTCGTCACCCCTGGCGGCGAGCCGGCGCAGGTCCAGGGCAATGCCCATGCGCTGATCGGGTGGTGCTGGGGGATGCGCCCGGACGGCATCAACAACAACGCGGCGAACACCGCGCTGCAGACGGCCAAGCCGTTCGTTGCCATCAAGCGCTTCTCGACCGGTGCGTGGCAGTTCTCGACCCCGACCTGGGCGCGGCCCAAGGGGGCGACCACACAGAACGTCAGCAGTTCGATCTACAGCGGCCCGCTCGCTTACGAGGTCGCGCAGACAGCCGCGGCCGATGGCATCAATACGCCCAACATCGGGCACGCGACGCGCGCGGCGCTGCAGTGGATGGGGTACATCGCCCAGCAGGCGGTCGAGCCGCAGGACATCGACGCGATCGTCATCGGGGTCTGGGGGCAACTGACGCTGATCAATGCCGGCGGCACCGACGATCGGGCCCAGGCGAACATCATGCTGCAGATGGGCGCCGACTGGAACGTCGCGAACGGTGGCGCCTTCTATCGGGCCTATCTCCACAGCCGGACGCGCTTCGTCAGCAACGAGTGGCAACTGTTCACGGCGCACAACATGACCTCGGCCAAACTGGCCGCCGAGTGGGCCGCGATCAAGGCCGCGATGCCGAAGCCGGATGGCGTGTCTGAGGTGGGCTCGGCCGATGCCCCCTCGAACATCCTGCGGGTGGTGAAGCGCTCCGGCCTGCGCTCGAATCGCAACGTCACGGGGCCGTTCTCCGCGACCCTGGGCTTTGATCCTGGGGCCGGGAACCACGTCGCGGTGGTGGGCGTCGTGTCCCAGACAGGCGGGGCCCCGGCCTTCCTGTCTGACAATCAGGGCAAGACGACCTTCTCGTCCCTCGGTCCGGACATCCGAATCAGGCGCCAGGCCGCCGGCGGCGCGCAGTCATTCGTGGCAATCCTGCCCTGGCAGGCCGCCAACAACGGCAGCCAGTACGCCCTGAACTTCGACCTGGCCGCCGGCTCCTACATCGAATGGGCTGCGGTCGAGCTGGCCGGCCCGCTCGACCTGGATGTGCCCTTCCGGACGTCCCAGTCCGTGCTGGTCAATCCGATCACCGCGACGGTGACGGTGACGACCAACGGGACGCCGCAGGGCGGCGACTATGCCATGGCGGTGCTGGCCTATGGCGACGCCACCACGGCGACGAACATCACGGGCCCCTCGGGCTGGGAGCAGATCTTCAATCAGCCCAACGGCGCGGTGTCAGTCGCCGGTGCCGGTGCTGGGCGCGAGATCCAGGCGACGGGAGCTCTGTCGGCGTCATTCGGCCAGGCGGTGCTGGCGAACGGGAAGGGGGGCGGCCTGCTGGCGGTGCTCAAGAGCACCGCGGCACCGGTGCCGACCATCAGCGTCGGGACGAGCGGGGCGCAGAAGACTGACCTGGTCTACACCGGAACCTACCAGTCTCAGGCAGGTAGTTCCGGCGGTACCGCGACGAACCCATTCGCCTACAAGACCCGGGCCAACACAGTTCACGTCGACAACACCAACGGATCCGACAGCAACAGCGGCACGGCGGCAGCACCATTCAAGACGATCCAAGGGGCGATCAGCTACGTCACCACGAACGCACTGAGCGACACGCGGATCCTGGTGCATAGCGTGCCCGCGACGATCTCGACGGCGATCTACGACTCGTCTGGCGGGCGCCCGCGGCTGCCGGCTGGAGTGTCCATCGTCCCGGACTCCCTGTACGGGATCACCCTCAACGGGTCGAGCGGCGCCGGTGACGGCACGCCGTTCATCCTCGGCGGTGGGGAGCGCGACCTCGAGATCGCGGGCTTCGTGATCCAGAACTGGTGGAAGACCGCCGGCAGTGCCGTGCTCTCCGTCAGTGGCGACGTCAATGGCGTCCGCTTCGCGGGCTGCAATCTCCTGAACAACGGCTCCGGCGACGAGGGGCATGGGATCTTCCTGCGCAGCGGCGCGTCCTATGCCACGGCGCCGCGAAATCTGACCTTCGAGGACTTGGACATCACGGCCAAGGCCGGCACCGGAACGGCCTTCCTCCACGTCTACGACGGCACCGGTTACCTCGCGCACGACATCGTCGCGCGGCGGATCAAGGTCCGCGGTGCTGGGAATCGCGGCGTGCTGTTCTCCCCGAACTACACCCGCGGCGCTTCGACGCCCTGCAACATCCAGATCAGTGCCGACATCCAGATGGCGGCGCAGCAGCCGGTGGCGCACTTCTGGTTCGGCAACACCGGTCGGACCTTCAAGGATGGGGTGGATTCGACCTGCGTGCTGACTGGCACCTACGTCAACACCCGATCGGGCGGGGCCTTCTTCACCGAGGACGTCGTCACCGAGTCGGGCCAGGCTCACAGTCCGGTCTATCCGGGTCGGTCCACCAGCGGTGGCTCGACCGGCGGCACCGCGCCGGCGATCGTGCCGGGGAATGCGAACCTTTCGGTCCTGAGCGACGCCTTCAAGCGCCTCTACGGTCCGGGCATGTACCGGATGGACGGCCTGTTCAATGGGGACGTCGTCCGTCGCGGCGGGAAGGACTGGGTCTGCGTCGAGAGGTTCCGGGCGATCAAGTCGCTGCCCCTCACCAAGCACAAGCACTATTGGTCTGCCGGGCCTGGATACGCCGGCGGGGATGGCGGAGACATTCGGATCCGGGTGGTCAAGGTCAATGCCGATGGAACACCGGACCTCGCCGGGCCAGTCTTCGGCCTGATCAATTACGCCCCCCGGACAGAGGGCATGTCGAATGGGAGCTATCCGAACGGAGCCCAGGGCTTCAAGGAACTGACCTGGACGAACACCGTGCAGTTGGTGACGGGCGATCTCTACGGGATCGTCTACGACAACCTGAACTCCAACCCCGGCGTGAACTGGAGCAGCGTGGACTACTGCGTCTCTCAGCAGGGGAACGGAAGGGTTAGTCGTTGGCTGGATCCTATGGACTGGGGGGCGCTGCTGGGCAGCCGAGACCAAGGAACAACCGGCGCGTACACATGGCAGGACCGCACGGTCACCCCCTATGCGGGCTCCGACAACAATCCCAGGTACTGGGCACCGATCCTCCAGCTGACCTACTCGGACGGGACGATCCAGGGCGATTCAAGCATGGAGACCGGCAACCGGACGGGGGCCTTCTATGTCATGTCGGCTGGGTGGGCCGGCCGGGAAGTGTTCGAACTCGACGCCGCGCTCTCGGTCAGTGGGGTTTCCCTGCACATCGGCTGTCAAGCGGCGGGCTCGTTGAAGATGACGGGCTACACCCCTCAGGGAACCGAGTTCTGGTCCGATACGAGGTCCTACACGCCGGACATCACCGAAGCTTTTGACGTTGGCACGCCATCCAAGAAGTACATGACCACCGTGCCGAAGGACTTCGCTTTCGAGAATGTGGCGACCCTTCCTGTCGGGAACTGCGTCATCGAGTTCAGCGTCATATCCGGGACCTTCGTGTGCGCAGTGGAGCGCAACGGCAGCGCGTATGGGTTCTCCTGGCCGGCGGCGCAATCCAAGTCCAGCGCCCGAGTGCGGCAGGGATCGGGCGGCAGCTTCGCGCGCACCAATCTCTGGGATCACGGTTCACCATCAGGCGGCAACATCGAGAACTGGCCGGTCACGCTGCACCTGGCCGGGTCCAGCAGCTCAAGCGGATCCGGCGGGACGGGCGGAACCGGAACTGGCACGACCAATCCGGACGGGCCGCTGCCGACCGAGCGGCTGACGCCGGCGCTCATCATGGATCGGATGCGCTCGCAGGAATGGAACAGCAACTGGGCGGCGATCAATGAGATTCTGGCGGACCCGGTGCGGCAGATGCCCAACTGGGGGCAGGCCTACAAAGGCGCCGGGCGCTCGAACGTCCTGCCCGACGCCTCGCACAAGCGCGCAGTGGTCTGGTTCTGCGCTTTCTGCGACGCGAACGCGCGAAACAACGAGCCCAAGGCGATCCTGCAAGTCGCTCGGCACGTCGCATATGGCCTGCTCACCAATGGCCAGTGGGTGCTGATTGGCGACCAGCAAGGCATCTACACCGACGGCTACATGGCCTACAACGATGGTTTGTCCTGGGACCAGGGGCACAACCCTCTCTACGTGGTGCCAGGCAAGGGGGTCCGGGGGATCGGCCGCGAGGGCGAGACCGACTTCTCCTGGCACCCGGCTCCGTTCACGATGTCGCCGAGCCCGAACCTCGGGGTCCTGAAGGACATCTTCTACGCGGTGAAGTACCGGTTGGTGTCAACGGATGGTTCGGTCATCGATCCTGACGTGGCCAACATCGGTCTGTACGTGGGGTATGACGCATACGACACGTTCCAGGACGGCGCATGGTCGCGAACCATCAAAGCCCGTCGGGAATTCCGGTGGAATGCGATGTGGACGGGGGACCAAGCGACGTTGCTGAGCAACCCGCCGCCGGTCCTCGTCGAGGTGATGGCGCAGGAGGCGTCTTCGGGTAGCGGCGGGTCTGGTTCGAACACCGGCGGTGGATCGATCTCCAAGAACCGGCGAATCGCGCCGGTCGGATCTTCGATCATCCACGGCGATGCGCCGTCCGGAGGTGTCAACGAAGCTGGTTACGTC
>JACCDZ010331361.1_pt1 | contig 12442 bp, 16 predicted proteins | sample 7449551 | NCBI WGS metagenome assembly JACCDZ01 (sample SAMN15323452, study PRJNA562643) | freshwater metagenome | isolation source: river surface water | place: USA:Blue River Watershed | collected 2017-08-18
AAATATGGATATTGAAATAAAAAAAGATTTTATATATTTATTAAATAAATGTTCAATGTTATATATTCATTTAGATAAAGATACAAAAAAAGATGTATTAAATAATATTAAAGAATTTATACTTAAATTACACGAAACTTTTAATATAAATAATGATTTAAAAAATTTAAATATAGATGAAAAAAAAGAAAAAATATTGTTTACTTTAATACCTTATTTAGATAAATTAACCACAAACTTTATGATTGAACATATTTGTATTGATGAAAATAAAAAAGAATTTTTAATTAAAGAAATTGATATTTCATCTTTATCTTATGCTCGTAAATTATTAAATAATAATGAAAAAATGAATGAATTAAATATTATTCATAAATCAGAAATAAATCAAATCGAAAATAAAAATAAATTAAATAATCATGATCAAATAAAAAATGAAAATAATGAAAACAAAGAAAATAATAAAAAAAGTTATTTTAATGATCAAATAAATAAAGTTACTCATAAAATAACAAATCATATTGATGATAAAATGATTTTATTACACGAAGAATTAAATCATTTTTTTAAAACAAAATTTGAATTATTAAATGAAGAAAATAAAAACATATTAGAAAATACAAATAAAAATTTAACAAACTACATAAATAATAGTGAAGCTACGTTAAAATCACATATTCAAAATCAATTTAATATTCACAAAGATGAAAGTTCTTCTTATTTAACTTATGTTTCTCAAAAAATTTATCAAGAAATTGAAAAGTATTCAATTGAATTAGAAAAAAATTGTAAAGAGTCATCAACATCTTATTTAGAATCAAATTATAATAAAATTCGTGATGAAATTCGTGATAAAATTATGTATGAATTAGAAAATCAAATTAAAAATGAAATACATCTAAAAATTGATAAATTAACCCATATATTAAATAAAAATCTAGAAACTTCACTTAAAAATTCAACACATTTAACAAATGAAGAAATTAAAGAATTTATGAATAAAAAAATTGAAGAATATGAATACTTAATTAAAAATACTCCTTATATACTTCATTATGATAAAAATTTAAATATTATTAAATTAATGAATAATGAAGAAGTTATTTCTTCTATAACATTACCACTTATTCAAGGTCCTAAAGGTGAACGTGGTATTCAAGGTGAACGTGGTATTCAAGGTGAGCGTGGTTCAATACCCATATTTAAAAATATTGATGTTACAAAAGATGGATATATTTCAGTAATTGTTCAAGATGAAAATAAAAGTTATGAATTAAAATCAACAAATAAAATAAATATTCCAGTACAAACAATACCAGTACAATCAATACCTTTACAACAAAATTTTGTTGGAAAAGAAAAAGAAATAACAAATGTGGCACATGTTACTAAAGTAGTTCATGATTTAAATTTTGATAAATCTCACGTTATGCGTTTAGATTCAAATAATGATAATACATTAATTATATTAAAATCACTTTCCATTGGAGAAAATTCTCATTGTATTCGACCTAATTCAATAGCTATTGGTGGTGCTACTACTTTCCAAGAACATTCTTTAGCTCTCGGACAAAAAAGTCAAACATTATCTAAAAATAGTGTTGCTTTATTTGGTAGTACAAGTGGTGAAAACGCATTTGCGTATAATGCTCAAAATGTACCATCTAATCAATTTATTATTGGATCAAATAATGACAATATTTATAATATTCAAAAAATAAATTTAAATGCTGAACATATTAACTTAAATTCAAAACATATTTCAATAAATGCGTATGATGAAAAATTAAAAGCATTAGAAACTAAAATAGCTTATTTAGAAAAACATTTTACAAAAGTTACAAATGTTAAGGAAGAATCTAATGTGCCATCTGTTGGATTTACTTCTATTTTCCCATCAGCATTTGTTCAAGATAAATTTTTTAATTAAAAATTAAAATGTTAATGGAATTATTTTTTTTTCATTATTTTTCATAACTTTTATTAATTTAATATTCTTATTTCCATCAGATATAATATAAGATTTATCAAGTAAATTAGCTAAATTATTACTTTTAATACCTAGTGGTACTAATAATTTCATCATTTTTATTGATTTTAATAAATTATACGCATAATCAATATTATATTTATAATTCATATATACTTGTATATTATCAATTATATTTAAAAATTGTGTATGTGGGAAATTTACCATATTATGATTAGCAAAGTTATTTTTAATATTTTCAATTTCTTTTACATTATGAATTATTATGTTTATATTTTTATTTATTTTATCTTTTTTATAAAATATTTTTTTTATATAATTAAATATTTTTTTAAAAAATATTCCTTTTTTTATTTCTTTTTTACTATTTATCATATTATTTTTATTACTCATTTTACTATTATTTTTTATTATTTCTTTAATATTTTTTATATTTACATTATTTTTGTTTATTAAATATGCTTTTGATAATAATTTATGTAATGTATGTTGAAATTTTTCAGTACCTTTTAAACTACCAATTTGATTTAATAATAATTTTATATTTAAATCATTTTTATTATTTACAATATTTTTAATCTTATTTTTTATATTTTTATTAAAATAAAATAATTCTAATATACTTTTAACATAATCTTTTATTATTTTATCATTAAATAATTTATCATTTTCACATATAAATGATATTAATCCATAAAATATTGTAAAATAATGCGGTTTTAATAATATTTTAATATTTACTTTCTTTTTTAAATATTCATTTAACATATAATTGTTTGTAAAAAATTCATCATATCCATATCCAAATATAGACATATTATAATTTTTATATTTTTCATTTCTCGCATTTGTTAACCATTCATTTACTGCTTTTTCAAAAAAATTACTAAATAAATCATATGGATAATAAATATTATATTGATATATAAAATTATTAATAATTGACCAGAAATCTAATAAATTATCTTTATTTATTACTTTATAAGCTTCGATTGGTTTATAAAGATTATATCCTTCATAAGTACGATATCCAAATTCTATTTTATTTTTATATAAATCTTTTATAAATTGAAGTGTATCATATTTTAAATTTTGATCAATATCTACATTTAAAACTCGTTTTTCATAATGTTTTATATTTGATTTTTTATTATTTTCATATGATATTAATATATCTTTATTATTTTTATCATTAAAAAATGGTAATAAGCGCATAAACATACCAAAAGATTTATAATGATGTTTTTTTGTTTCATCTAAAAATAATTCAAAGCTATATTTAAAAAATTCAAAATAATCAATATTTTCAATATTTTCATTTATTATTTCATTTATATCATTTTGTACAGATTCTTCATAATATATACGTATTTTCCATAATCCACTTTTTAATTTTTTATTAATATTATATATGTTTATAATCATATTTTTTAAACCATCTTTATATACTAAAAATTCTGGAGAATTACTTTCATATCCTTCTTTTCTATAAAATGACATCGTAAATATTCCATCATATTTTATTTTATCATTTTTAATAATTTCCCAATCTATTTTATGTTTACCAATTTTTTGATAATATTTTTTACTTAATAAATGATTCATTTTTTTATATATAACTACTATTTTTAAATATAAAAAAAAAATGAAATAAAATTATTTAAAAATAATAACTTATTATGATTGAATAAAAATATTATTAAAATAATATTATTAACAATGGTAACAGAAAATAGCAAAAATATTATTAATTCAGCATTCGGAACATTTGTTGCTGAAATTATTACATTACCTATATGTACCCTTAAAACAGTTTATCAAAATAATAGTACACACACTATTGTTCAATCATATAAATACATTTATAATATACATCATTCATATCGTGGTTTTTTTCAAGCATCATCACCAGCAATTATTTCTCAAATTGTTTCTACATCTTCCAAATATAGCGCTTATGAATATATTAAAAGTTTAAGAAATAAAAATCTGAATCAAGATTCTAAAGAGCTAATATTATTCAATAATTCAATCAATGGAATTTTAGGTGGATTAATGGGAAGCGTAGTAACACATCCATTTGATTTATGGAAAAACTTCGCTCAAAGAAATACTTCTTATATTTCTCACTTAAAAAGTAATAGTAAAAATATAAGTAATTTTATTACAATTGGTTTATATCAAGGATATACTGGTTCTATTGCTAAAAATATTGTATTATATGCGTCTCTTTTTCCACTATTAGATTATTATCAATCGTTAACACCGCATTTTTGGTTAGCATCATTAGGAACAACATTAAGTGTAAGTTTTTTAATTCAACCATTTGATTATTACAAAGTTGTTAAAATGGCAAATAATCAAGGAAATATTATTAAAAATCCATTACGCGGATTTACTTTACTTTTAGCACGGTCTATTCCACATTTGTTTATTACAATGAGTTTAACTAAATTTTTAAACCGCTGATGATTTATACGCCAAAATTAAATAATCTATTGGTTACAGTAACCCTAAGATTTAAAATAGTTGTGTCCATACTTTTAGTGTAAATCTTTAAGGTTGTAAATAATTATTTTGAATATAAAGGAAAAAATATATAAGAAAATAAATATATTTAAAAATATTTAAATAAAATGATTGCTTATAATGATTTAGATTTTAAACAACAATTTCCAAAAAGACCATATGATTATATATTAGGATTTATTCATGGTTTTACACTTGGTTTAATTCCATTATCTATTTATTTCATTTCAAAACGTAATAAATAAAAAATAATTTATTTTACTTTTATTATTTTTAATATAAAAGAATTATTTAATATAATATATATATTAAAAAATGAATCAACAAAGTTTAAGTTATAAATATATTTATGGATTTTATCGTGGATTTATATATGGATTAGGAACATCTATTTTATATATAATATACAAAAATCCACAATTATTAGAAAATATTAGAAGATAAATTATTAAAAATAATATAAAAATAGTTTATAATAAATAATTTTATTTAATAAAATTAAAGAAGTAAATTTATTTTTTTTCTAATTATAAAGTATAATAATTCAAAATAAAAATGGCTGGCAATATCTTAAATGTACTTGATCGCAAAGTTGGTGATGTAAAGACTTGGGAACTTTACGTTGGTTTCGTTCTTCTCCAAATTATCATTGGTGTTCTTATTTATTTAATCATTGCTGTATTCGACCTTGCTGGTATTAATGGTACTCTTGGTGCTATTGTTCGCCAACTTGGTATGGTATTACAAGCTCAAGCTCCTCAAAAGTGGGCTTCACCCATTATGGCTGAAGTCAAGGAAGGTAAATTATTCTAAACTCTATGAGTTTAGAATTTTACCTTTTAACTAGCTTCGTAAACTCGCGAAGTCAAGGAAGGTAAGCTCTTTTACACCGTTGATGAATTAAAATAGCACATTCATAGTTAATTTATCTAACCCTTTGGGTTGATAAATTAACATTTATATGCCAAATTTTAATCATCTTATGGTTACAGTAACCCTAAGATTTAAAATGGTTGTGCCATTTTAAATCTTAGGGTGTAAAAGCTTTAAGTAATTAAAATAATTTGTAAAATTTGTGTAATCTAATATATTTTTATTATAAAAAATAAATATTTTTTATAAAAATTAATTTTAATTTGAACTATTTATATTCCAAATTAATTTAATAAAATGTTTATGGTCATTTATATTTCTAATAAATTGATTTTGTTTTCTACTTTGAGTATTGGCAAATCCTTTAATTAATGTAATATTTATCTTAAAGATTTTAAATAAAGTTGGTAAATGATAATTTATTTCAATATCATCATTTATATAATATTTTTTATTTAAATATATTCCAATGGGGTGAAAATAATCTTTTTTTAGAGCACTAATATCTTGAAGATTTGTTTTTATAGCAATATTAATATTATTTCTATTACTATTTAATTTTTTATTAAGATTATTATATGAATTTTCATTTATAAAAAGATTATAGTTGTTAGAAAATGATATGGGTATAATTACAATTAAATGATATAAATTATCATTTGTGTTATATAATTCATTGGTTTGTACTACTAAAAAAGTATTAGTTAAACAGATTATTTTTACAGTATAATATGTTTCATTATTAAATAATAACCGAATATGTATACTTTTATTATTTAATATTAAATTTTTTATTTTTTTATGAATTGATATTATTTCTCGATTAAAAAAATGTTCACTACTACTCATTGGTGTAGGTGGATTAGATATACTATTTGATAAAGTAGAAACATTAGATGATATTTTTTTTATATTGTTACTAAGTTTATTTATTTTTTTATTTAAATCAAAAATATTTAATTTTAATTCTTTAATATTTCCAAGTTTATAATTCGTTTCTTTTGGCATTTATATTTTCTATAATATATTTACATTAAAATATATTATATTAAAAATAGTTTTATATTTTATTTATCTATCTATTACTTTTTACATTACTTTTTACTTTCTTTTTCAGCTTTAACTCTACCAATTTCTTGAAATTGTTTTGTTCTTTTTGCTTTTAAAGCATTCATTGTTTCTTTTGAAGCAGCAGCACCATTTGTTATTGGTCTATTTGGATGATATTTAAGAGATAACCCAAGGTATGATTGACGATATTTTTTCTTATTTTGTGGGTTTGTTCTTAAGAATGTTTGAAAATCTTCATTATTATATAATTCATTTATATTGACATTTCTTTGTCTAGTACTACCACTAGCACCATTTCCAGCACCATTTCCAGCAAAATAATCTTCATAATTTTCTTCATAATTTTCTTCTTCATTATTTTCATTGGAAGGATACCACCAATTATTTGGTCCAATATCTAAATAATTATGATTTTCATATTCATTTCCATAATTATTTTCATATACAGGTTCATGATTATTAAAGTTTCTTCTAAAATTATGTGTACTATTACCTTTTCTTGGTTTTTCATATGTTTTAGCTTTAGCTTTAGATTTAGATTTTTTGCTTTTTCCTAATCTTTCAAAAAAAGCTTCTATTTCTGCACCTGGTAAATATTTAGGATCTCCTGTTTTAATATATTCGTTTCGTCTATTTGTTAAATATTTATCAATTGATTTCATTTCTCTAACTGCTTTTTCTTCACGTTTACTTTTAGTTGTTTCATTTTCAGTACTATGAATAATATTATCAAAATCTATCATATCTCTTTCCTCATTATAAATATGTATTATTGTACTTCCATCAGTACTTAGTATTAATTCATTTACTCTAGCAACCTTTCTATAAGTATCCTTATGTGGTGTGGAATAATAAATTATTTCAAAATCTTTTCCTCCTGCAAATCTACCTACATGAGAAAGCACTGATGTTGTTGTTGTAATATTATGTGTATTACTGTTATATGTAGGATGTACATAATACATATAATCATTATGGGTTATTTCTTCACCTGCTGCTTCTTTACGTGATAATTCAGCATATTTCGCTCTTATAATAACTTGTAATTCTTCTAATGTAAGGTCAGTTCCATTTAAACGTCTGTTACCACCTTTCATTCCACCTTTCATTAAAGCTTTAACTAATTGTGATTTTTTCATAGTACTTCTTCCTTGAATATCTTTTTTGGAAGCTAACTTCTTTAATTGAAGAACTGTTTTTCCTTCTAATTGCGATTTTGCGCTTTTAGTTGACATTTTTTTATTTCTACTATATATTTTTATAAAAAATATATAGTAGAAATATATCATTTAAAATATATAATTAAAATTCAATATTAGAACGTTTTACATCAGATTCAATTTTTGTTGATAACCACGGTGATACAGGTACTTCAGGGGCAGGTGGCTCATTAAAGTGTTGTAAACGAAACTTTTCTTCTTGAATTCTTATAAATTCTCCATATGTAAAATAATTTTTTGATATATTTGATGTATTAAGAGTTAAATTATTAGCTCTTATATTTAAACCAATTTCATTTATTTTATTTTTTTCTAAATATTCTTCTTTTTTTATCTTTTTTTTACTTGGTTCATTTATATCATTCATTTTTTATAAATAGAAGATATATTTTTTAATAAATTATTATTTGTTAAAAAAATATTTATATTTAATATTTATATATGAGGTTGTTAGGTTCCTACTTTTATGCGCAACCACCAATTTCCATGGGACGGCGAGATACATCAGGTTCAATAGTAGTTTGTAACCAAGGGCTTACTTGAACTTGAGGGCAAGGAGGTTCCGAACGAAGTTGTAAGTTAGCATTGCGAAGAGTTTGACCTACAGTATTGATACCAATGTGGTAACCAGCTTGTAAGAAGTTTTGGTTAGCAAGTGAACCTTGACCTTCAGGATTTACGGAAGCCCAAGTTGATGATTTATCTTGAGGAAGAAGATCTTGAGCAGTTAATTGATCACCGGCAGTACCCATCATTTGGGCATTGCGCATATCACGATCAACAGGATTAGACATCATTTCTTGTTGATTCATCATTTGGGGTGGCATTTGTTGATTTTCATCATCCATATTTTCCATATTTTCTTGAACGTTGTCTTGATTTTCATTTTCATTTTCGTTTTCATTTTCGTTTTGATTTTCATTATTTGATTCAAAACCTTCTTTTTTCATGTAGTTATTGTAAATTTGGTATACAATATAAATTACTGCAACTACTAAAATAAGCATTAAAACATTTTTAAGTGTTTTATCTGATGTTAAACTCTTAAACATTTTTACTTTTTTTAATTCCTATACTATTAATTAATAAAAAAATATTAATATTTTCACTTAAAAATAATAAATTTATTATTTTTAATTATTAAATTATTTTAAATTATACTTTTATTTTTATTTTTATTTTTACTTAATTATTTTACCATTTAATATAAAACGCTTTTTAACTTTTAAAGATGTTGTTGAAATAATACTTTCTACATCTTCACGAATAACATTTTTTTTATTTTTATTTTTTTCTTTTTTATTATTTATAAATTCATTTTTAATTATTTTATTTTCTACTAAATGTAACTCTTCATTTTCTACTAAATGTAACTCCTTATTTAACTTTTCATTTTCTACTAAATGTAACTCCTTATTTAACTCTTCATTTTCTAATAATTGTGCGTCTTCATTTTCTAATAATTGTGCGTCTTCATTTTCTAATAATTGTGCGTCTTCATTTTCTACTAAATGTGCGTCTTTATTTTCTACTAAATGTGCGTCTTCATTTTCTACTAAATGTGTGTTTTCATTTTCTAATAAATTTAATTCTTCTTTATTTTCTAATAAATTCGTTTCACGATTTTCTTTAAATTCTTCATTACCTAAAAAATGATTTTTTTCTTCTATATTTTTAATTAAATTTTCTAATATTAAATCTTCATTTTCTTCTTCTAATATATTAAAATCTTCCAAATACCACTCTTCCGTAAATATTTCACGACTCCATCGTAATCCTTTAAAAAATGTTTTAACACTTATATATACTTCTTTATTATTTTCAACAATTTTTTCTAATGTTTCAATACTTTTATTTAGCTCTTTATCTTCTTTATTTATTATTATTTTCATATATAAAACTCCTTTTTGTTCATCAATCGGATAACGTGTCATTGAATCTAATGTATAAATATCCCATTTTTTACCATACCAATTTTTAGAATTATTTAATAATATTTCTTTACTATATTCATCAATTGCTCTTATTTTTTTTATAAAAGCATCGATTTGTTCATCTACATCTAAATCTTGATCTAATTGAACTATTAAATAATTTTTATTTTTAAATTCATGTTTTGCTTTTAATACTTTTAAATATGGTGATTTAACTACATATTTATTATTATTTTTATCAACATAAATATATTTATCTTCTAATTCAAATTTATAATTTAAATTATTTAATCTTTCTTCTTCATATTCCATTTTTTTATAAAAATATAATCTATTTTATTTTATTATAAAAAAAATAGACCAAAAACGCATTATTTTATTCCTTTATTAAAATTTTACTAATATATAATATGATTCCTATTTTATGTTTATTTTCTTCACCTTCTTCTCTATGATCAAATACCCCAGCCCATTCTAATTTTGCTATTCCAAATGATTTTTCCTTTATATCAAATAATGTTTTTAAATAATTGTCACTTTTATTTTCATATGTTACTTTTGTTATTACATTATTTTTAATTTCCTTGATTCTACATTCTATTAAATCTGGTAATCCTTCTTTTTTTCGAAATACACTTTTTAATTCATTTTCCTTTATATCAAACTGTTCAATTACATATTTTTCTATTTTTTCTAATATTTTCTTTAAATGTATATATTGAGTATTCATTTTTGAATCTTCCGGAAATTCTAATCTACACATTATTTTACCATATTCTTGGTCTATTCCAAATGGAATACCCATTACTGGTGTAGTAAAAGTAAATAATTCTCCATTATGTAATACTCTATAAAAATTGTCATTTTCTTGAATATATTTTATATTTGACTTATCAAATTTCATTTATTTAAGCCTATTTTTATTATTATATTTTTTATTAGAATATTAAACTATTGTGATAAAAGTAGTTATTTATTATAAAAATAATAAATAGTAAAATTCATTTAATCATTATGTATAAACTTTATATAAAAGAATTTACTAAAATATTATTATTTATTTCAATTATCATTGCCACTATTGGATTTATTCTATATACATATGGTAATTATTTAATAAATCAAAATAAAATATTAGGATAAATATATTATTTTTTATATATCTTTAATATTAGAAAAATGAATGATAAAATTAAGAAATCATTAATTCAAGAATCATTTGAATTAATCATAAATGAAATAAAAAAAGAAGATACTCAAAAAAAGATTAAAACATATATTATTGAACCTTCTTTTACTTTTATGTTTGAACGTCTTTATCCCTATATTATTTTAACAGCACTCATTTTTATTTTAATTTTATTATTAACCATTTTAATTTTATTCTTTTTATTAAGAAATAAATTTTAATTTTATTTATTTAATTTTATGCGTTCAAAATAAATTTCTAACACTTATTTAGTATAAAAATATAAAAAATGACTTGTGAATCATCTTGCTCTGCTTTAGAATCATCTTCACTTCTTGCCGGTGGTGCCAAAAAGAAACGCCCTTTAAATGCTTGGATGGTTCTTTTACTTCGTCTTAAAAAAGAAAATCCTGATAAATCACTTAAAGAAGTTATGAAAATTGCTAAAAAAGAATATGCTAAAACTAAAGGTACAACTGAGAAGAAAGGTGGTGCTAAAAAATCAAAAGCTAAAAAATCAACCAAAGGAAAAAAAGTTTCTAAAAAATAAATATATTATATATAAATAGTAAAAATTAAAAAAATGTTTTATTACATTCAAAATGACCAAGACGCTAAAAAATTATATGATATTTTTGTAACTGTTTATCATAATAATAAAGATTTATCTGATAAAGAATTATATGAGTTAATTCAAAATATTTATTTTGAAAAGTATGTTAAAGATAATCTTTTAGAAGAAGCTTCTGAATAAGATTTTATTAAAAAAAATAAAAAATTTAAAAGTATTTATCTTAAAGAATTTATTTATAATATTAAATATAATATTATAATTAAAATTAAAATGCACCTACCAAGTATTGGATTTTTTAATACAAAAGAAATTATTAATACTTATATTACTATTTATAAAAAAAATAATGAAATAATAACATGTAATAAAGATAATTTTAATAAAATAAATTTAAATTATAAAGAGATTTATTTAGTTACAAAAGAATATGTATCACATGATAATTTTATAAAATCTATTGTACTATTTTCAGATAATTATCCATCTAAAATAAACAATAAATTAATTTATTATCATATGACTCAAGAAAAATCATTAGAAACATATGGATTTAATATATTAAATGATTTTGAAACCAAACTTATCAATCATATACTATATGCTTATGAATCATAAGCTTTAATTTTAACAAAAAATATACTTTTTATAACTTATCTTTAACAAGAATACCAGCTTTATATTTTTTATAAAGTATTACATTTTTATCATTTTCTTCTTCATTATTATTGATAGTATATACTTTATATTTACCATCTAATAATCCATTTACATAATAACATTTTGTCTTTGTATTCTTTTTATATTCTTCATATTTACCATCTAATACTCCATCATATATAGTATATTTATATTCACGACTACCATCTTCATAATAACTTTCATATAAACCATAATGAGCACCAGCTTTAAAATTACATTGAAATTCAAGATTTCCATTTGGATAATATAATTGAGCTAAACCATCTAATATTCCATCTTTATAAGTACATTTAGCACTTAATGTACCATCTTCATAATAATCTTCATATAAACCATCTTTTACTCCATTTTTTAAAGTACATT
>JACCDZ010181669.1_pt1 | contig 12439 bp, 11 predicted proteins | sample 7449551 | NCBI WGS metagenome assembly JACCDZ01 (sample SAMN15323452, study PRJNA562643) | freshwater metagenome | isolation source: river surface water | place: USA:Blue River Watershed | collected 2017-08-18
AAGAAGCTAAGAAGTCATTCTTCACAGTTCCACGCGTTCAAGGAACAATTCCTCACCCAGTACAAGGTGAAACAGCAGCAGGCGTAGTTCTTCTTCGCCCAGCAAGCCCAGGTACCGGAGTTATCGCGGGTGGTCCAGTTCGTGCCGTGCTTGAGTGCGCTGGTGTTAACGATGTACTTACAAAGTCTCTCGGATCTTCAAATGCAATCAACATGGTTCACGCAACCGTTGCTGCACTCAAGATGCTTGAGTCACCTGCACAGATTGCAACTCGCCGCGGACGTCCGTTGGAAGATGTTGCTCCTGCAGCAATTATTCGCGCTTCACAGATGACAGTTGGTGCCTAATGCCACGTTTAAAGATCACACAGATCAAGTCAACAGTTGGCAACAAGCCAGAAATTCGCGACACAGTTCGTTCACTCGGGCTCAAGCGAATTAACGACGTTGTTGTTAAAGAAGACCGTCCAGAAATTCGTGGCATGGCAGTTGCTGCTCGCCACTTGATCAAGGTAGAGGAGGTCGAATAAAGATGACACTAAAACTTCATCACCTTCGTCCAGCTCCAGGTGCTAAAAAAGATAAGACTCGTAAGGGTCGCGGTGAGGCATCAAAGGGTAAGACCGCAGGCCGCGGTGGCAAGGGAACACATGCTCGTAACACGGTTCGTCCAGGTTTCGAAGGTGGTCAGCTTCCACTCGTAATGCGTCTTCCAAAGCTTCGCGGCTTTAAGAATCCAGCACGTATTGAGTACCAGGCAGTGAATGTCTCAACAATCAACGCACTCTTCCCAAAGGGTGGCGATGTAACTGTTGCAGATCTCATTGCTAAGGGTGCAGTTCGCGATTCATTGCCTGTAAAGGTTCTTGGAAATGGCGACATTGCAGTCAAGGTATCTGTTACTGCTCACAAGTTCTCTGCGTCAGCGATCGAGAAGATCTCAGCTGCAGGCGGAACAGCAACAACGCTTTAAAAACTAGATCTAAACGTGAATTGGTAGAGGGAGAAGATTGATGCTTTCAGCATTTGGAATGGCCTTTAAGACGCCTGAACTTCGTAAGAAAATCTTCTTCACTCTCTCAATCATGGCTCTCTTCCGCTTCGGATCGGTAATCCCAACACCTGGTGTTTCATATACAGCCGTTAAATCATGTCTTGATCAGGTTCAAACTGGTGGCCTCTTCGGTCTCATCAACCTATTCTCAGGCGGGGCGCTTCTTCAGCTCTCAGTCTTTGCACTTGGCATCATGCCTTACATCACTGCGTCGATCATTATTCAGCTGCTCACAGTTGTTATTCCTCGCTTTGAAACACTCAAGGCTGAAGGACAATCAGGAACAGCAAAGCTCACCCAATACACCCGTTACCTCACAATCGGTCTTGCGATTCTTCAATCAACAGGCCTTATTGCAGTAGCTCGTACACCGGGTCGCTTAATCTCAGGATGTAACGTCCCAATCATTCCTGACACATCATTCATGCGCATCATCACAATGATTATTGTTATGACAGCAGCTACATCAGTAATCATGTGGCTCGGCGAACTCATTACTGATCGCGGTGTCGGTAACGGCATGTCAATCCTTATCTTCACATCTATCGCTGCAGGTTTCCCAAGCCAGCTCTGGTCAATTAAGCTCCAAAAGGGCTGGTTCGCATTCCTCTTCGTTTGCGCAATCGGTGTCGTTGTAATCGCTGCGGTCGTATTCGTTGAGCAGGCACAGCGACGAATTCCAGTGCAGTACGCAAAGCGCATGGTCGGTCGTCAGGCTTACGGCGGAACATCAACATATATTCCAATCAAGGTAAATCAGGCTGGTGTTATTCCGGTTATCTTCGCTTCATCACTTCTCTATATTCCGTCACTTCTTGTGAACTTCACCAATAGCCAAGCAGCCTGGGCGGTCTGGATTTCACGTAACTTGGTAAGCGGCGATCATCCAATTTATATCATTGCGTATTCGGCGATGATCATCTTCTTTACATACTTCTACGTTGCAATCACATTTAATCCTGATGAGGTTGCAGACAACATGAAGAAGTACGGTGGATTTATTCCTGGCATCCGTGCCGGACGTCCAACATCTGAGTACTTGCAATATGTACTTTCACGAATCACAGCTCCAGGTGCGATTTACCTGGCACTTGTTGCAATCATTCCTATCGCAGCGCTGATTGTTTTCGGTGCGACACAGAACTTCCCATTTGGTGGAACTGCGATTCTGATTGTTGTAGGTGTCGGTCTTGATACTGCAAAGCAGATCGAGAGCCAGTTGCAGCAACGTTCATATGAAGGTTTCTTGAAGTAATGCGTTTAGTCCTGGTAGGTCCACCAGGTGCTGGCAAGGGAACTCAGGCTCAATTCCTTGCTGCGCACTATTCAATTCCGCATATCTCGACTGGCGATATCTTCCGCGCAAATCTAAAGGCGAGCACTCCGCTTGGGCTTAAGGCTAAAGGCTTTATGGATTCTGGCCAGTTAGTTCCAGATGAAGTCACAAATGAGATGGTTAAGGATCGTTTAACTCACGACGATGTGGCTAACGGTTTTCTACTCGATGGTTTCCCACGCAATACAGTGCAGGCAGAAGTCTTGCGTGCATTCTTAGCTGAGAAGCAGACTCCACTTGATGCAGTTCTTGAGCTCTCAATCGATAATGCGCTGATTATCAAGCGTCTTTCTTCACGCCTTACCTGTAAAGATTGTGGCGCACCATCTGCACCAGATGCCGATAAGTGCTCTGCATGCGGGGGAGCGCTCTACCAACGCGAAGACGATAAAGAAGAAGTTATTGCAAAGCGTCTTGCCGTCTATGAAGAGCAGACTGCGCCAATCGTTCACTTCTATCGCACTGAAGGTTTGCTTGTTACGATTTCTGCAGATGGAGAAGTTGCAGAGATTACAGATCGCGCGATTACAGCGTTAAGTCGCATTCACGGCTAAATAAAATGGCAATCCAAATCAAAGACCTTGAGCAACTCAAGGTTATGCGCCGCGCAGGTTTGCTTGTGGGTCAAACCCTTCAAGTACTCCGCGAAAATATCAAAGCGGGCATGACTACCGATGCACTCGATGCAATGGCAGCGGCCAATATCAAGCGTGGTGGCGGAACTTCAAACTTCTTGGGATATCACGGCTACCCAAAAACAATCTGTGTATCAATCAACGATGAAATCGTTCACGGCATTCCAGGTCCGCGTGTAATCAACGAGGGCGATATTGTCTCTATCGATTGCGGTGCAATCATTGATGGCTGGCATGGAGATGCTGCATTCTCAATTGGAATCGGAAAAGTTGATCCTGAAGATCAGAAGTTAATGGATGTGTGCGAAGAATCTATGTGGGTTGGAATCGCTGCCGGCAAGATGGGTGCAAAGCTTTCAGATATCGGTCATGCCATTGAGAAGTACACAAACGCACAGGGCAAATATGGAATTCTGCAGGAGTACGGTGGTCATGGAATCGGCACCGAGATGCATCAGGAGCCACATGTTCTGAACTTTGGAAAAGCGGGCAATGGTCCAGAAATCATTCCGGGTATGGCCCTTGCAATCGAACCGATGATCACCAGAGGCTCTGCAAAGACAAAGGTACTTGGCGATGAATGGACCGTTGTCTCAATCGACCAATCACGTGGTGCCCACTTTGAGAATTCTTATGTCATCTGTCCAGATGGCAAGCCTTTCGTCTTGACAGCAATTGATGGCGGCAAGGCGGATTTGGCTCGCTTTGGCGTTGAAATCTCAGACTTACTAATTTAAGAATTTCCCTTTAGAATCCCAAGGTGAGCCGAAATAATGAAATTGAGTTTACGCTTTGGCTCAGAGAAAACCAAAAGGCGTTTCTAAAAGCCGCGAAAGTAATTTGTTTCGATACCCAAAATGCCGAAGATGTTCTACAAGAAGCTCTCGCTGATGTCTATCGTCGCTGGAGCAAAATCCGCGACCACGAGAACCCTGAGGCTTACCTCATGCGAGTTATGGTTTCCAAGCATGCTGATATGCGCCGTAAGTGGTTGCGACGTCAGCAAGAGAAAGAAACCTCTTGGGATCTAGCTGAAAATATTCGCGACATTGTCGATCAAACAGATGATGTGACCCAACGTCTACTTGTTCAGGCCGCACTGAAAACATTATCTGCGGCACAACGTGCAGTTCTTGTTTTGATTTACGAGCACGGAATGGTGCTCCGTGAAGTTGCTGAGGTCTTGCAAATTCCAACGGGAACTGCAGCATCGCACTTGGCTAGAGGTAAAGCAGCGGTGGCCGCATATATCGAACTAGTTCCAGAACTTGAAAAATCAGTAAAACGAGAATTGACCGGGAAAGTTGATAATCAATTAGAGATCGTAATTGCAGAAGTGGTGGAAAATAATGAGTGAAGTAGATCCACTAATAAAGCGCGAGATGCAATGGATGGCGCTCGGTGTATACGAGAATCGTGACCTTGCTCCTATCATTATTGCAAAGGTGCGCCGTCAAAGAATTCGTCGCGCCATAATTTCGACATTTGCCGTCATTGCAATTGCAGGAGCAAGTATTGGAATTTATGAATTGGCTAAGACCGGTGGCGCCACTGTTGTAACCTCCGAGGGTGCGGGAGTGACCGGTTCAAACTCACTGAATCAGCCAGAGATCATTGGTCTCCAATCCGATTACCCAGTTACTTGGGAACAGAGCATCGGTGACCTCGGCGCAATCAGTAGCGCCGGTGGAATTGGCGATACTTTGGCTGGCTTAACTGCGACCGGACTCAAGATTTCATGGGAACGTTGCGGCAAAGTTCAATGCCCGATGACTTGGGTCCTGAGTGTTGAGAACAACACCCCTGACCTGATCTCGACTTCTCCATCCTTGGCAATTTTCGTGCGCCATGCTCCTCTGGTCAGCGACTCTCGCCCCACCACAGTCCTTCCAGGTGGAAAAGCCCTGCTCGTCTATACCTTCCCTGAGTTCCAGGAGAGCCTCGATATCCCAGCAAACGCTACCTGGCAGTGGAATTGGTATATCGCCCAGCTCAGATAGAGCCTCGATAGGTGCATAAATTCCCCCTCATTTTGCGGTGAGCAAATTGGTAGTCAGCCCTTTGGCCGCCACATATCTATATGGGGGAAAAGTGAAAAGAAAAATAATCTCAGGGATCAGCTCCCTGGCTCTCGTTCTGGGAGTTTTTACAGCAGCTGCTCCAGCTAACGCTGCTGTAATCAAGCTTCCACTCGCGGACTGGCCAGCATGTGCTGCCGTCCCAACATCTCTTTACTGTATCGAATCTGTTGTAGTTACGAACGCATCTGGCGCTCGCACAACTCTTCAATGGGTGGTTTCAGGTCAAGAACCTAAGGCAGAAGTTGCTCCAACAGGTGAAGTCTTCGCACCACTTGCACGTATCGAAGGTGGAAAAGTTAAGGACAACGCATGGTGGATGCCTACATTCCAGCGCGAAGTTCTACTTAATCCAGCTAAGCAAGTTGTCGACCTTACGCCACTCTTGGGAACAGCTAATCACCCAGAGCAAGGGGCGAAGTACAACCCAACAACGAAGACTTACGATATTAATAAGCCTCTAGATTCATATCAGCACCCAACAAGCTGCTGGGATCAGGCGACAGGTACAGATAAGCAAACTACTTTTGGTGAGTGCATCAAGGGATCTGTTGGATTCATCGTTGATAACGAGGTCAAGTTCATCTGGCATATGACATCTGCAAAAGATGCAACAGATCAAATAAATCGAATCAAGAACTCTACTTTCGTTGATCTCACAAAACTTGCGGAGACTCAGGTTCGCCCATCAATCAACTCAACATATGATGCAGCAGCTGGAACATTCAGTGCTACAGAGCCGATGTTTATCCCAATGTGGTTGGCACGCGGAGCACAAGAAAAGGGCTGGGTCATTGCAGGTCAGCCAACAGGCGCAGCAATCACAAAGACAGAACCAGATGTTGATACATCAACTGTCACAACTGAACTTGCTCCCTCAAATGCTGATGCAATCGGCTCTTCTGTTGAAGCCGGAAAAGCACTCGGCGGACGCTGGACACACTCCAACTGGGCGGGCCTTGGACTCAATTCACTCGGCTACGACGGTATCTACATTAAGTCTGCGGCTCTTGGTGAATACCAGCGCTCATGGTTGATGGCAGATGTTCTTCCTATCGTTAACGATAAGGACAATAAGACATTCCTCGCGGGACAGCCTGGAAATAATAAGTTCGCAGTCAATCTCGATGCGGACCTAACAGTCTCATTGAAGCTCCGTATCGGTGAAATGATTCCTGGTGTCACATTTGCTATCGCAACAGGTGTCACTATGAATACTCAGCGCACACAGGACTTCAACACCGTAACTCTTACTGGTAGCCCAGTTACTGTGCCACTTGCAGCTAAGACAGCTGACTGTAAGGGTGAGACCGGAGTTGCTAAGGCAAACGTTCGTCAGTTCCAGTTGATCACATTGTCACAAAATGATGATCAGAGCGGATTCGGTGTTCCAGGAACAACTGGAAATATGTTTGTCGGCTCTAACGGTGTCTGCGAACTCTCAACTCCAGTATGGAATGAAGAAGATAAGACATTCACATGGCGAGTTGCGGCTCCTCACTTTGCGCCAGATGGCGTGACTGTGAATCGTGGTTTCTACAAGGCTGTAATTCCCGCATCTGATGCAGCACTTCTTTGGGGTCTTGCTAATCCAAAGGATGCAGCAACAGCTCTCGATATCTCACTCACAACAGAGGAGAGCGGAGTCACAAACGCATTCACCAAGGTGATCTCAGTGAAGAACGGAAATATCATCATTGATATTGCTGGCTTCGAGTATTCACGTCCAAAGCTCAAGATTGGTATCAAGGCTAGCTACAAGCCAGCTAAGAACTCTGCCAAGAAGAGCACAATCACCTGCATCCAGGGTAAGACACAGAAGAAAATCACTGCGGTCAAGCCTGCATGCCCTACAGGCTATAAGAAGAAATAACCTCCAACTTTCTTCTCTATAGATAAATCAAGGTAGCGCCACCCCGGTAAGCGAGAAATTACCGGGGTGGCACTTCCAGCTTCGACCAAGTGGAAGAACGCAAATTCAGAATTAATTGCATTATCGAAGAAATAGGAACCATGAAGAAATCGCTATCAATTCTCTGCATTCTTGCAGTCACCTTTGGCTTTGCCGCCTCAAGTAAGGCATCTGTTTCATCCGTAGGCGACCCCGGAAGATCATGGTCTGTTCCAAATGATGCGCAGATTGGTGAGCATGTTCAGCAATTCCTAGATACTTTTCCGGGAGAACCTGGATCGGAGCTATTACCTACTAGCGCATATCAAAGATACGCCGACGAAAATCCAACTTGTGCATCTTTAAGCGAAGCTAAGTGTTATTACAGTGAAATTAGATATCAGGCAGTAATTCCATTTTGCTCAGATCAAAGCGATGTAAATTGCACTTTAGACATGGGGGTCATTGATTCCAATGGCCAGAAAATCAGTGCCTCATTTAATCGATACTTTCCAACTAAGGCTCGTAATCAGTTCTCTGGAAGCGCTGAACACAAATTACCTAGCGGAGTAGCCGGAAGTATTTTCTCAATTCCCCAGGCACCTCATGGTGGTGGTGACAAATATTATTTATCGGTTCTAATGAATGGTTCGGGCGATATCTCTAACGGAATCAAGCTGACAGATTTTTCTGTGAAACTGTATCCAGTAAAGCTCGAAGTTGATGGCACATTAAATGACATGGGAGATACTGGATGGGCCATCCTCCCAGCCGGGACACCAGGCAATCCAACCGGCAAAGACACCTGGCATCGTTATGGACCTGGATTTTCTGGAAGTAATTTTTGTGTTGCAACTTCGGGATCAGAGAAATTATGTGCTCAGCGATATGCATTCCCCTCGGGTTTCAAATTTTATGTCTCAGTTCGAACACAGCAACTACCTGCTGGCTGGATGCATGGTCGTTTGGCAGAACCGGAAATCAAAATCACCAAGAATGAAGCAAGTTCAATGATTGAAGTTATAGCCGAGCCTGTTGCTGTCCCGGTTGTTTACAAGATGTACAAGTATCCAGAAATGCCAGCTGAGCTTAAGGCGCAATACGATGTCAAGACGGGTGGCTACGTGAAAGATCCCAACTTTATTCGGAGTGGTGCAAATTATGTGCAAGGTGGAAGAACTTCAGGAAACCCTGACCCACTTTTAAGAAATGTGATTGTTGCGCCCGAAGCTTCAAGTGCAGCGGGAATGGAGCAATTAAAGTTCTGGCTTCCTTTCGTCGAGGACAAAGCGACATCTCTGCTTTCTTACTGGTCTGTACGAACACTCTCACAGGAGGAAATGCAAGGATCGAGTGCATGTTTTGCAGACAAGGGAAACGTCACCGGAATTGTGACCACGAACGCAACACAGTATTCGGGAGGACCTCCAAAATTCTCAAAGTCGGAAGGAACCCTTGATTACCAAGTTGCGGCACCTCACTACACAACAGACAAAAATGTGTTCAGAGGTTCATACGATCTCGTAATGAGATCGGATGTTGCTCGATGCATTTATGGATTTTCAAAGGCACCAATCAACGCCACGCTTTCAATTACAAGTGCAGACGGAACTCCTCAAATTGCCACGACCGTTATCGGAGAGAGAAACGGCTGGCTCTATCTTCGTGCGAAGAACTTCGAATTTTCTGCGCCTGTGATCAAAGCAAAACTGACTCAAGAGGCAGAGGCCGCTCCCATGGCACCAGCAGTACCTACAAAGGTAAGTGTTAAGAAAACAACAATCACTTGTACAAAGGGGAAGATCTTCAAGAAAGTATCTGGAATCAAACCAAAGTGTCCTACTGGATTTAGGAAGAAATAATGCAGAAGAAAATTATTTCTGCACTGACTCTCATAGTGCTGGCACTCGGACTCTCGTTACCTGCTGACGCTGCTAGCCTTCCAGATGAACAGTACGTTCTAGAATTACCTGCAGATAATCCTAAAATAGTCCCTACATATGGAATTTCTGCAAACGGAATTGGGGAATTTCCAACAAATATCAATTACCTCTTCGGCAAGAAGAGTGATGGAAACGATTTCTACGTCAGCAAGGTGACCTCGGTAGGATTTTGTACATCACTTTCTGATACAAACTGCGCTGGCGCATCCTTAATTCATTACAAGGCGCAGATTGGAGTATGTGCGACTCCCGAGTCGACCGACTGTATTTCTGAAATCACGGCCAAAAATCAAGACGGCAGAAATCTAGAAATCTCATCAACCGAGGCGTTTCCCGGTTCGGTTGCAGGAACCTTCATGGGTGATTCAAAAGCTGGATTACCAAGTGGCGGTGCATCACCGCTAATTACGATTCCCGACCTTCCACATGCAGGCGGAAACAAATATTTGGTGGTTGTATCTGCCGATAGTTATAGAGCTCCAAACAAGAACGTATTCGAGCCAGCAAATCTAAAAGCTTCAATTTATGCAGTCCGTATCGATCAGGAGCGGAATAGTTTGCCTGGAGTGCAATCTAATTTAAGTTGGTTCGATAAGTTAGATCTAAGGCTTGATGGATGGACTAATCCGACACTTGCCTGCCCTATCTACTCAGCTACGGAATGCGCAAAGCCGTTCCCGTTACCTTTGAATGCTCAGTTCGGACTCAAGTTAAAGCTGTCTAATCCCGTTAAAGGTTGGCTGCACGGTCGACTAGATGGCGTTACGTCGGATATCTCAACCGATTCAAATGGAAATCAAGTTATCTCCATTCAAGGGAATCCGGTAGTGGTTCCAAGTGCATATGGATGGACTAAGAAAGCCGAAGCATCTAAATCAATTACAGATTTCTATGACAAGATGAGAAAGCCAATCGGTGGAAATGGATTCGGCTGCATCAATGATTCGACTGGTGGCAGTGCAACGAATGGGTGTCCAGCTGAGTATTGGGTTTCATTCCTACGTCATTTAAAGGCGAACCAGGAATCAATGGATGAATTCTTGGCATGGATGCCTTCACTTAAAGATAAAGCAAGCAAGGCACCAACTATCTGGCGTTGGGAAACTATGGGTGCAGATAGCACTAATGATCCTTGCTACCAAAACTCTTCAAATCTGATCGGTTTTGTCACAACGAATGCAACACAGTATCTATCTGGCCCACCGGTGTTTAATAAATCAGAAGGCTCCTTGGATTACAAAGTTGCGGCACCTCACTACCTCCCAGATGGTAAAGAATTCCTAGGTTCCTATAACTTGGTGATCAATGCTCAAGCAGCTCGCTGCTTGTATGGCTTCACCGATGCACCGATACAAGCAACAGTGTCGGTGACGGCAGCCGATGGGCAAGCGCGGGTAGCCACCACTTCGCTAACAGAACGAGGCGGCTGGCTAAAGCTTTCCGCAAACGGATTTACTTTCTCAAACCCAACCGTGAGGGTGAAGTTACTGCAAGAAGCAGCCAAACCAGCAGTAACAGAAGTGGCTACCAAAGTAAGCGCAAAGAAATCCACGATTACTTGCGCTAAAGGGAAGATCACCAAGAAAGTATCTGGAATCAAGCCAAAATGTCCGACCGGATATAAGAAGAGATAGGTAGCTAAATGCATTTGCTTCGAACCAGATTTGTTCAGACCTTTATTGCAATCACAATTGCATATCTCGGAATTGTGGTTGTGATCTCTCAGAGTTCAGCGGGAGATACTGCAGCAATCGATAAGAAGCTAGTCAAGATGAGCGCAGATAATCGTCTTGAATTGCTAGTGCAGATTACGGGAGTTAATCCTCTTGAGGGAACTGCAAATGCACGTGTACTTCCATGGCCGAACTCTGAAGATATTGGTTACAAGTTAAAGAGTGGCTGGGTCCCAACACAGGATGTTGATTTAATTGTTGACTCAGTCATTGGCGCAAGTAATGGCGGAAGTAACACATACACATTCGAAAAGGATGTACCTACTGGTGGTTTTGATGTTCAGATTGATGAGCAGCCAGGCTCAGGACCAAGGAACAGTATTTCTTGGTACCCACTTGATAAGTACAACTTTGAGATTCCCATGTCGGCTATTGCAAACCTTAAAGGCGGAGACCAGGTAACTCTCAATATTCTTCCTCTGGATTACACCAAGAATATTGACACCTTTGATGTAAAGATGGTGCATGGGCTTTGGAACGATGCCTATAAGACAGTCACTATCGGAGATAAAGATTCATTTAAGCTGGCAATAGATGAATTCAATAATGGCCAATCTTCATCTGTATTTGAAACTCATCGCTCAAATTCAACGAAACTTCTCGTTTCAATCATTCTGTTGCTAATGATCACGGCGATGCTCTCGGTGACGATCATGACTTACATGGTGGTTGCAGGTAAGCGCCCACCGACCCTTTCTTCATTGACGTGGGCTGCAGCTCTGACCTATTCCTTGATCTCACTCCGTGGCTTGATGCCAGGCAGCCCACCAATCGGGATTTTCGTGGACAAGATTTTCTACTTCCCGGCCCTGATCGTGACCTTGGTCTGTTCACTATGGGTGTTGGTCACCTGGGTCCGCCGCGAGGATTTCCAGAGCTAATCCATGCGGGGCGCTCGAGAAAATCGAGCGTGTCCGGGGCAATTTCCTAGCATTTAGGCGGATTTCCCTTTATAAGGGGCTCTCGCATAGAATCGCCCTTCGGCTCTCGTGTAAATCCACAGATTTCCATGAGGTTCGACCCTGTTCGTTCAATTGAGATAGAGAAGAAGGTATTGATCCTTGGCAAGTAAAGATGGTGCGATCGAAATCGAAGGCACTGTTGCTGAGGCGTTACCTAACGCAATGTTTCGTGTTGAACTAACAAATGGACATAAAGTCTTGGCACACATTTCAGGAAAGATGCGTAAGAACTACATCCGTATCTTGCCTGCAGATCGTGTGATCGTAGAACTAAGTCCATACGACCTTACAAAGGGTCGAATTATTTACCGTTACAAGTAAATGGTTCGCTCCCACTAGAAAAAGGAATACGCGTGAAGGTTAATCCAAGCGTGAAGAAGATCTGCGACAAGTGCAAAGTCATTCGTCGCAAAGGTCGCGTAATGGTGATCTGCGAGAATCTTCGTCACAAGCAGCGTCAAGGGTAATTCCGAGACAAAGATAAGTACGCGTGATGCGACTTAACTAGAAATAGTTAAGACCCCCGGACCGGTAGGCCGAGGCTCGACAAGTACGTCGAGGAGCATTGCGGAGGACCTCCGGATACAGAATGGTTGATTAAATGGCACGTCTAGTCGGTGTCGATCTTCCACGCGAAAAGCGTGTCGAGATTGCACTCACCTATATTTTCGGAATGGGTCTAACCCGTTCCCACGCAACATTGAAAGCGACTGGAATTTCTCCAGATACTCGCGTCAAAGATTTGCAAGAGTCAGAGCTTGCACAGCTTCGTGAATACATCGAAGCCAACTACAAAATCGAAGGTGAC